>Ga0209121_10002299_pt1 | contig 19541 bp, 15 predicted proteins | sample Cruoilmetagenom3_FD_187292 | JGI IMG/M metagenome (GOLD analysis project Ga0209121, IMG submission 187292) | Oil polluted marine microbial communities from Coal Oil Point, Santa Barbara, California, USA - Sample 3 (SPAdes) (version 2) | ecosystem: Environmental > Aquatic > Marine > Oil seeps ...
CATTGCCCTGGTAAAGTAAAAAACAGCCGGTAGGCAGTGTCTGCCCGGTCCCATTCCTCTCAGTATGCTTATTCCAGTTATGTCGTTAACAATGGTGTAGCCAAAGACATAATCAAGGGCATCAGCTTGTGATATACGCTTTCCCTGCTTGCCAATGATAACGCCTAATTCTACTGCGGATGTGATTTCAGTGGCTGTTGCTGGCCACACTATGTTATCACCAGGCCCTGTTACTGCTTCGGGGTTCATTATAAACATGGCTGTTTTACCATCATCCGGGGGAATAGTGCCATATACCTTCTTATATGCGGGGTAGTTGTACTCCATATTAAAGACTTTCTTGGGGATTTGAGGGACTGGAGTCAATAGCTTTATCTCCTCAAGACCGTAGGTGATTTTCTCCCCGGAAGGGGAGAATAGTACCTTTCCCTTTTCTGCAACCTTGTTGATATAGGCGACAGTTAATTGTAAATCTGCTTGTCCTTCCTCTTCCCTTAGGATTAAGTCCAGCATGGATGTTGGCATTCTTTCATTGGCCACTTCTATGGCGTATAGTGGGTCAGTACCAGCCTTTTCGACAAGGTATTTTTCCAGCCCTGCCGTGAGGTCGGCGATACTATCTCCGACCTTAACACCGATACGCACCTCCCCAGCATGATTTCTAAAACTTGCGATTTTCATTTGTGACTACCTCCCTTTTAGCCTTGTGGTTAGGATGTAATATTAAGCTTGTTTTAGGATTTTGGGAAGAGCAAATGTTGGCTCCAGGGTATCACGCTTGTTTGGGTGCAACTCTGGGTGACCTGAACTAGTTCAGATAGACAGTGGCCACTTCAGAGCATAGGATTACCCTTAATTGCGAGTGCGAAAAAGCTCTGGCAGCCGCACCTGTCTTTGCGAGGGTGAGCCGAAGCCCTGAGCCCTTCGCTCTCTGTCATTCTGAGGGAGCGAAGCGACCAAAGAATCTCGCTCAGGGTGAACTCCGCAAAGGAGCAGCTGCGGCGAAGCAATCTCCCCACCGGCGCCATCACAAGAGATTGCCACGCCTTCAGCTCGCAATGACAACAACAAAGTGGGATGACAATGTGTCACCAATCACGTGAACGAGTACAGCTACTTGCCAACATCCCGAAGCCTGGCGTAGAATACAACCGGTCGGTCGTGACAAAGTTGAGTGGGCATGACTTTCTCATGTTTACGCATGAATCAATCTAACTAGCGGAGGTGAAAGAAATGAACCAAGAATACCTTTTACCCAGTCCCCCTGCGCCGGCGATAAGGCAGGCCATGGCAAAGGCCGCTGAAAGAAAAGAAAAGGGTCTGCAGGTGTTTGACTTCAGCAGCGGCAACATAGGCAACTTGCTCGCCAGCCAGACGATCTTCAAGGAATTCGACGTCAAAATCGCTAATGACGTCCCATCGGACCTGAGAGGGATAATCGAGGGATTGGGAGAGGGCGTGGTCAACTCGTATTACCCTTATCCCAGCGGCCTTTCGTATTCCACCACTGGGGGGACCGAGAGTATCAGAAAACTGGTCGTACGGTATTTCAGAGAAGTGCACGGGGTACCGCTTTCTGATACCGACACCGACAGGGTTACTGTGACAGCGGGCGGACAGCAGGCGATGGCAGCCGCTCTCAGATCAATGGTACGGGGGACACGCGTTCTCATACCCAGGTGGGAGTATGCTCCCGCCGCAGGCATCCTGGAATTCCACAACGTGGACCTGGCCAGGGTAGAGGTAAATGAAGACCTGTCCATAAACGTCGCTGATTTGAAGAGGAAGGTTGGGCAAGACTGCGTGTTCTACCTGAGTATGCCCAACAATCCTTGCGGGTATGTCTCTCCTGAAGACTTAAGAACAATAGCAGAAGTCCTCTCGGCTAAAGGCGGCGGAGTAGTATGGGATGCTCCATATCTGTTCACCATATTGCGCCTCAGCTCGACCGGTGCCACCTTTGACAAGGGGCTGTTGCAAGAGAAGCTGGCAGCATTCAAGGAAATAGCAAGCAAGTATCACGAACATATGTGTATCCTTTCCAGTCTATCGAAATCGTGTCTCATCGCTGGTTTGAGGTTCGGTTTCGCAGTTGCCAGCAAGCAGTGGATAGACAACATGGATGCCATCATCGGAAGAGAGAATCTTAGCAGCCCCACACCATCGTTCATCGCTGGCACACAAGTTCTAAAGAGGTTCTTGCAGCAACCCACCAGCTACGAATGGGTTTGTGATGTGCTCGCTGGCAGGCTGACTCTATTAATGGAAGAAGTTGGCGACCATCTCATGCTTCCCGGGAATGGCATGTTTGGCGCTCTCTACGCCGCTGTGCTGACAGGCAAAACGAGTAGCAAAGTATTCGCCGAAAAGCTTATCAGCGACTACGGGATAGTAACAGTGCCAGGCGACCAGTTCTACGGTGGCGAAGCACCTGCAGTCAGAATCTCACTTGTCTCAGTCCCCTGGAGCAAGAGCGAGGAAGCCTGGAGAACAAGCGTGAAAGCTTTGAAAGGCGCCCTAGCACAGTTACCCAGCTAGGCCTAATCACAGCGTGCCACACTAGGTGTAGCCGACATACACGCCCACCGACATCAACTCAGGGCGAAACTGCCCTCATATTTGCCGCTCAGCCACCGCCTGGTGGGCCCGATCCAGGGCTATCCGCGCCCCTTCGATCATAAAGGTATCCGCGTCGCTCACGGTAACCATTCTGAAACCCCGCTCTACGGCCCACTCAATGTTGCCCGGGCTGTCGCTTAGGCTGGTATGCAGGCCGGCTATCTTCCCCCATTTCTCGGCCGCCTTTACGACTTTGTCATAGGCCTCTAAGTATCGGGGCTCGTCCCATTTCAGCGGCATACCGAATCCCATACTTAACGAAAGATCGGCGTAGCCGATGAAGGCCGCGTCCACTCCATCCACCGATAGGATCTCGTCTATGTTCCTCACCCCGTCATCAGTCTCTATCAGCACCGTTACCATGATTTCCTCATTTGCTGTCTCAAAGTAAGTCGAGTCGAACATTCCCACCCTTCTGGGCCCAAATCCTCTAATCCCCTCGGGTGGATATTTGCATGCCCTTACCACGCTTTCCGCCTCCTCCTTCGACCCAACCATGGGAACAATGACGCCGTACGCCCCTATGTCTAGAATGCGCTTAATAACAACGGGGTCGTTCCATTGCGGCCTCACGATAGGAACACAGGTGGTCCCATTCATGGACTGAATCATCTGCTGCAAGGTCTCAAGGCCGAGGGGCGCATGTTCAGTATCGAGGAAAAGCCAATCGAATCCAACCCGAGATAGCCACTCGGTCACATCGGGGTGGCCAAGCATGACAATGGTGCCAATGGCAATTCCCCCGTTCTTCAATTTCTGCTTAAGCGGATTCTTCATTAAGCAATGCCAGCTACGAACATTCTCCCTCTTGACACAACACTGAACGGATTATACACCGCAATATATACCAACCAAAATAGGTTAGGCGACCTTGACGATCTCTACGAGTTCGATATCAAAGGTCAGGTCTCGCCCGGCCAAGGGGTGGTTGGCATCTATGGCTACGGTCGCCTCTGAGACATCAATCACTATGCCCGTAATTATGGGTCCGTTCGGCTCAGTAAGCTGTATATTGAACATAGAACCGACTTGTGGTTCCAAATCAGCTGCAAGGTAATCTCGGTCTATCACAAATACTAATTCGGCGTAGTGCGGGCCATATGCTTCCTCAGCCGGAATCGTAATGCTTTTCGATTCGCCAGGCTTCATCCCGACCACAGCCTGTTCAAAACCAGGGATTAACTCCCCTGAGGCGATGGTAAATTCCAGAGGATCACCGCCAACAGAGGTATCAAATACAGTGTCATCTGCCAATCTGCCCGTGTAGTGAACCCTGACAGTATCGCCGCTTTTTGCCTCTTCTGACACACACGCGGTGATAAAAGTGACTCCTGCAAGCAGGATTCCGATCAAAATCACGTGTGCGGTCTTCATGCTATTTCGCTCATTCCATCACTGTACCAAGATACTGAATATCGCACCCACAACGAGCCATCGCTAAGATTTCTTTCTCTTATCTATAGCTTACACTAAACAGGTTACACCAAGAAACAACATTCTGGCAATTCTGCCGACCACCTGTTTGTGGTGACTCTAGAAACCGACAGCTTGCCCGTCCTTTCTAGGATCGGAGGCTCCACAATAGCCATCGGCCAGTTTGTAGATTAGCTGAGCCCCGCCAAAAGACGATTCTTTGCCAGTCTTTCTGATCTTGTGACCTCGCTTACTCAAATCTTCTAAAACTCCTGGTTTGAAACCAGGCTCGAAAGCCACTTCCATATTGGGAAATACCATCCAGCGGGGAGCATCACAAACCGCCTGTGGATTTTGATGATAATCAAACATCCGGATGATAATTTGGGCGTGACCTTGTGGCTGCATTGGGCCTCCCATTACCCCGAAGCTCATTACCGGTTGGCCATCCCTGGTCACAAACGCTGGAATGATGGTATGAAAAGGCCGCTTTCCTCCTTCAACCTGATTAGGATGACCTCGCTCCAGACTGAAACCGCCACCTCGACATTGCAAGCTAATCCCAGTATCTGGCACTACAATACCTGAGCCAAAACCAAAGTAATTAGATTGGATAAAAGAAACCATCATACCATCAGCATCAGATGTGGTTAGATAAACTGTGTCGCCACGCTCCAAGATGCCGTAGTTTGGATTTCGAGCCTTCGCTAAGTCAATCAGCTTCGCTCGTTGAGACAAGTAGTCCTGGTCAAGCAAATCTCGATAGTCTATGTCCGCGCTCGACGGGTCAGAAACATACCGATACGTATCGGCGAAGGCCAATTTCATAGCTTCAATCTGCAGGTGTAGGCTATCCGCAGAGTCTACAGTATAATCTTGAATATCCCAATGCCTAAGGATACCCAACATAAGCAATGCGGCTATGCCTTGCCCGTTTGGGGGGATTTCATGCAGGGCAAATCCATTGTAATCGCCAGATATTGTCTCGACCCAGTCAGCTTTATGGGCAGCTAGGTCTTGTTTGGTAATCAAGCCACCAGTGGCGCTAGCATGAGCAGCTATCTTGTCCGCCAAATCTCCACGATAGAAGGCTTCCCCCTTTGTTTCCGCAATCCGTTCCAGAGTCTTTGCCTGGGACCTGAATCCAAACGCCTCTCCTACCTTAGGCGCTCTGCCATTAGGTAAGAACGCCTGAGCAAATTCAGGAAAGTCTTTGTATTTCTCGGGAGCAGCGCTCCATGCTTCGGCCACCATTGGGGAAACCAAAAAACCGTCATAAGCATATTCCATTGCCGGCTCAAACAAGTCCTCAAAAGGCAAATGGCCGAACCGCTTGGACAGTGCCACCCAAGCTGATACAGCACCAGGGATGGTCACTGAATTCCATCCCAATATAGGCATGGATTTGAATTGGGAAAACTGCTCAAAATCCCAGGCTTCGGGAGAGCGACCTGAGGCGTTGAGCCCACGCAGTTTCTTCCCATCCCAAACAATAGCGAAAGCATCACTGCCTATTCCATTCATAGTAGGCTCTACTACTGTCAAAGCTATGGCAGCAGCAATAGCAGCATCCACAGCATTGCCACCCTTCTGGAGCATTCTTAAGCCAGCCTGGGCGGCTAAAGGCTGGGATGTGGCCACAATGTTGCCAGCCATAACAGGCATACGCCTCGAGGCATAAGGGAATTCCCAACTAAACTGTACCATTCTAATCACCTCTTATATAGTCAGCCAAGCTAGCCCGAATCTCATGTATCATCCATACAGGCAAAATCAGAGTCCGGGCTAACCTGCTTCGACTTATGGATTCTACCATTCGCAGCGATGGCTCTCAAGGCGGCGCACTACTATAGACTCCCGGCTGGATTTTCACGGCTGGCCTTTCGCAGGCAGCAGGAAAAGATTTGGTGCAAGCCCATGGAAAATGCTTTAATGTATAAAGATTACAACTTTAAAGGAGAGTGTAATGGATAAAGTAGAACTAGCGCTTACCAAACGAGATATTCTAGGTAAAAGGGTCAGGTTTTTGCGACGCCAGGGAATTACCCCGGCTCACCTTTTTGGCCACGGCATCGAATCAATGGCACTGCAAGGTGATACTGCTAAGATTGAGAAGCTATTAGCTCAGGTGGGGAAGGCCAAGCTCATCAATCTTAAGCTCGATAAAGAGAAAAAGACAAGGCTCGTTTTGCTTCGTGAATTTCAGAGGGGTCCGATAAGGGGTGAATTGCTCCATATAGATTTTTATCAGGTGAAAAGCAAGGAGAAAATCACCGTGGAAGTTCCTATTGTCTTGCTTGGAGAAGCGCCAGCGCTGGACACAACAGGTAATACGCTCATGCAAGAGCTTGACACTTTGACTGTCGAGTGTCTTCCAGCTAAGATTCCCGCCGAGATAGGGCTGGATACCAGTTCCCTAACCGAGCCGGAGCAGATGATACGAGTTAAGGACATCAAATTGGGACGGGGAATTACCATTCTTAACGATCCAGAGTTGGCAGTAGTGAAAATTAGCTCACGACGTGTAGAGAGGGTAGAAGAGGCTGTTGAGGCTCCTGTAGCGGCCTCTCCGCAGGAGGAGTCAAAACAGGAATAGCTATAGGCTTACTCCAACACAGCCTGTCGGCCCGATTATTCTAAAGTGCTGTGTCATATCATGGGTGCTCAGCTTGAACCACGAATAATAGAGGTGTGGAAAAGAAGCAGAGAAAAGAGAGGGAAAAGATGAGCAATAAAGCTAAGCCACGCAGGTCCTGGCGAGAAAAATTGGCCGATAGTAAAGAGTTGCCCAGAGTCGAAGAAATCACTGATAAGATGAGTAAGAGATGGGGAACCGGCACAGTTGTCATTCCAGCACCAAAAGAAGTAGATGAAATCATGAGAGAGCTTCCTGAAGGCAAGCTCATCACAACAAATGACATTCGGGCGATGCTGGCTCAAAGACATGGTGCTACCATCGGTTGTCCCATAACCACTGGAATTTTCGCTTGGATTGCAGCTCACGCAGCACAGGAGGCAGCAGCAGAAGGAGAGAAAGATATCACTCCCTACTGGCGGACACTAAAATCTGGAGGGGTACTCAATGAAAAATACCCCGGAGGCGTAGAAGCCCAAGCTGCGCGTCTAGAAGCTGAAGGACATGTAATTGAGCCAGGCAAAGGCAAAAAGCCGCCAAAAGTGAAAGACTTCGAGAAAAACTTGGTAAAGTAGCGTAAGGCTTATAGCTGTTTTTGCTTACTGGTAAGACTGTGTCGGTGTATCCTGCAGACAGCAATGGGCCGGTCGCACTAAATCAAACTCTGCCCATCTTCAAATCGGTCGTTGGGGCTGCCGAGTGATAACGACGCGCTTGTATTGCCTCAGGATAAAGATGCTTCCCAGCAACCCCAGAGATGCCATGTTCTTATATTAGTGATGCTCTGTGAAGCGCTGCACATCTGCTAGCTTTAGATCATCCCCAAAATATACCTTTGTGTGAGGCCAGGGGATCTCGATTCCTTGCTCATCAAATTTCCTCTTGATCCTTAGCCTGAGTTCGCCCATTACATCCCACTGTTTGATAGGCTGAGTTTCGCCAACTACCTTAATAACAATTCCTGAATCGCCAAAAGCATCTACTCGAAGAAGCCAAGGTGTCCTTGAGATCAGCAAAGGCTTCCAATCAGGGTCCTCAGCCATTTCTTCCCACGTTTTCCTGATTACCGACATCACGCGGTCGACGTCTTCCTTGTAAGCTACACTGATATTCAGATGCGCCCTGGACCACATCTTAGTCAAATTACTGGTCACTCTGATCTCGCCATTGGGGACAAAATGAAGGGTGCCATCAAGATCTCTGAGCAAAGTCCTCCTGATGCTAAATCCTTCCACCCCACCGGCTATATCCGCGATCCGGACTACATCACCGACATTATATTGATTTTCAAGCAAGATAATGAAGCCGGCGATTAGATCTTTCACCAAGCTTTGGGCACCAAATCCCACAGCGATGCCCACCACGCCAAAACCAACCAGTAGAGCAGCAATGTCAATCCCTAGTTCGGCCAGAATTAGGATTGCAGAGATAACGACAACCACAAAGAAACCTAGGCTGATAATAAGCCGATTCAATGTCGCTCTGCGCTTTTCAACCTCCACCTTGGGATGACCACGCATTGAGCGGGATAACGTTCTTTGAACTGCTCTGGGAACTAGCTTTTTCATAACAAGGTAGACGACCAGGAAGATAACAACGATGACCAGGATTCTCATGCCATGCTGCAAAAGCCAGTCTGTGACTAAACTCGACTCAATCATTTGAACCTCCTCCAATCCGATTTGAAAACCAACTCTAGCTCTATTTTAACATTTTTGGCAGTGTCCTATGCCATATGTTTGGTAACAAGGAACATTCTAGTTTCACCACTTTATGGTAAGCTGTTATTTGGAAACAGAAGCGGCAAGCAGAGTACATGCTCTCACTCGTATGAATGGGAAAAAACTCCTACGTAAACAGAAAAATGGCAGCTGCAGACTTGATTGGAGATTCCAGTGAAGGATTCTGATATAGGTTTATCGCAGATTATGGACAAGTATATGTCAAAAACAATTGGACTAAAGGAACACTGTGACCGGTGCCTGGAAACTAAAAGGTGGGGCGGAAGCGTTGTTCTTATGGTAGTGGACGCAGCATTTACCTCCATTGGCCTTAACTACTTCACCGCTGTAGTTCCCAGTGTGATGAAGTTCGAAAAGAAGTTAATAGCCAATGGAAAGGTTCGAACATTGGGTGACCTGAGCATTATCCAACTAGCTCAGGTGCAATCTATCTGGAAAAATCGTCGATCCTGGGAAGCAGCAAAAAGTGTAGCAGCTTACCTTCATGAAGCAGCTGCAGCAGAGGGTTTGGATGACAGAGAGGCGATGCGATCTTGGGCAGCTAACTCATGCCTTGATAGATGGCAGGAAGACCCGATAGGCAGGATCAATGGGGTTGGCATTACCACATTTCAGTATTTGAGGATGATGGGAGGTATAGACACGGCAATGCCTGACAAAATAGTGAGAAGGGTGATAAGACAAATTCTTGACGAATCACAGGTCAGTATGCCATTCGACAAGGATCTCGAACTGATTAGTACAATTGAATGTATGGCCAGTCTGTCAGGCTACAAGCCCATCGAAATATGCTGGATGACATGGATGATTCAGCCTGAAGGAAATTTGATAAGAATGGAAAAGTATCGAAAGCTTTTGAACAGGATCTAGCATTTCCGAGGAGGCATTCACCTTGAGATTATCATTTTGCAACAACACGAAGCTGGACTATTGACAACCAAGGCAATAACATATTACAAATCATTTCAGAAAAAGGTGGGCTAGCGGCAGGAGATGCCCCTAATTGGGGAGCCGAAGGGGAAAGGGACTGAGCTTAGACTCTAGGTCTTGAAACTCTCAGGCGAAAGGACTGTCGTTAGCGAAACCTCTGGAGAGACCTTGGTGTAAGGTCACCGAAGGGGTAAGTCCGCGAATAGGTAGCGGATGATCTCTCAGGTGGAAGGACAGAGGGGCAATTCTGTTAATGAGGATTGCCCCTTTTTGTTAAGGGGCAAACGTTAAGTTGCAGACAGGTAATTTGCGTAGAAAAGACAGAATGCTGGACAAAAATTTATAATACCAAAGAGATGAATGTTGCCTTTTCAACCCGAGGAATATCCTATTAGGAAAGAATAGAGGTGCAACATGAGATACATTCCAAATACGGAAGAACAAAAAGAAGAGATGTTAAAGGACATCGGCGTGACTTCCTTTGAAGATTTAATTGAAGGCGTTCCCACAGGTGTCCGATTTAAGGGGAAATTGAATATCCCGGAGGCGATTTCGGAACCCGAGTTAGAGGAAAAAGTTTATGAGACCGCCAAGAAGAACTCAGATTTTTTCTTGATGAAACCTCTTATTGGGGCGGGTGCCTATAGGCATTACGTTCCGCAGGCAGAGAAATTTCTGTTGCAGCGGGAGGAATTCTGGACCAGCTATACGCCATATCAACCTGAGCTTAGTCAAGGCACGCTGCAATCAATGTTTGAGTTTCAGACATACCTTGCCAGGCTTACCAAAATGGATGTAGTAATACCTTCTCTGTATGACGGTGCTTCAGCAACCGCAGAAGCCGCGTTGATGTCTTTGAGGTTAACACATAGAAATGGAATTATTATCTCGGCGGCACTTCATCCTCACTACAGGGAAACTGTCGCAACGTATCTGGCGCCCCACAGTCCAAAAGTTATTGAGTTGCCCTACCAAGATGGTTTAGTTGATATTGCTAAAATGAAGGAGTCAATAAACGATGACATGGCCTGCGTTATCGTTCAAAACCCCAACTTCTTTGGTGGAATAGAAAACATGACTGAGCTTTGCGGGCTGGCTCACTCTAAAGGGACTTTAGTGATAAATGCAATTGCGGAGAGCATGTCATTGGGACTATTGAAGGCCCCCGGCGGGATGGGAGTTGATATCGTGGCTGGAGAGGCTCAATCATTTGGCATGGATTTGAATTTCGGAGGGCCTTACGACGGTTACCTAGCAACCAAGAAGCAGTTTCTGAGACAACTCCCAGGAAGAATCGTAGGGGAAACAAAGGATATAGATGGTAAGCGCGTTTTCGTGATGACGATGCGCGCCAGGGAACAGGATATAAGAAGGGAGAAAGCAACTTCTAACATCTGTAGCAACCACGGTTTGAACGTTACTGCAGCCAATATTTATCTTTCTCTTATGGGAAGAGAGGGGCTTTATCAGGTCTCCCTTGTCAATACGAAAGCTGCCCACTACTTGGAAAAGCTGCTATTAAAATCTGGGAAATTTGAAAAGGTTTTTGACTATCCCTTCTACAATGAGTTTCTGCTGAAGAGCAAAAATAGTGTATCTATTGTGAATGAAAAACTGTTGGAAAACAATTTCATTCCTCCTCTCGAAATAAGCAAATTCTATAAGGAAGAAAGGTTCAGGGGCGTTTTACTTTTTGCTGCAACCGAGGTATTGAGTAGAGAAGATTTAAACAAGGTGGCTAAAATTCTATCGGAATAGGAGGAATAGAGATGAAATTGATATTTGAGAGAAGCATAAAAGGCAGAGATGGTTATTCCCTACGCGCAGATTTGTTTGACGAAGTAAGCATCAAAGATTGTATTCCTGATTATGCCGCTATAGATGCTAAGAAAAACCTTAGCGAAGTTTCTGAAGTTGATGTTGTTCGGCATTTCACCAAGCTCTCCAAATTCAATTATGGTGTTGACGATGGCTTATACCCACTGGGGTCATGCACAATGAAATACAACCCAAAGGTCAACGAGAAGCTGGCATCACTCGATAATTTTATCTATGCACATCCGTTGGCCCCTGACGAAACGGTACAGGGCTGCCTGGAAATTATGTACGAGTTGAATAAGCTGTTTTGTGAAATAACTGGCGTTGATCAGTACACCATGGCTCCAGCAGCAGGAGCCCACGGCGAGTTAACTGGCAATCTCATCATGAGAAAGTACTTTGGGGACCGCGGCGAAAAGAGATACAAGATGTTGGTACCAGATTCTGCCCATGGCACGAATCCTGCTTCTGCCGCAATGAGCAGTTTCAAGATGGTAGAAGTAAAATCAAACGAAAAAGGAACGGTTGACATCCAGCAGCTTGACGAGGTAATGGATGGTGATACCGCCGGATTAATGCTGACAAATCCTAACACTGTGGGCTTATACGATGAGAGAATACAGGACATTGAGAAGATTGTGCATGGCAAAGGTGGACTGCTTTATTATGATGGAGCAAACCTTAATGCCTCTTTGGGCATCATAAGGCCGGGGGATGCCGGATTTGATATAGTGCACCTTAATCTGCATAAAACATTTTCTACTCCACACGGAGGTGGTGGACCAGGTGCGGGAGTTATCGGAGTGAAGGAGTTCCTCATTCCCTATCTTCCTACGCCTATAGTTACTTTTGATGGCAAAAAATACCATTTATCCGACGCGGGAGAGAAGAGTATTGGCATGGTGCGAGCATTCTGGGCTAATTTCGCTGTACTGGTTAAGACTTACGCCTGGATTCTTTCCATGGGGCCAGATGGGCTGTGCAGTGTTTGTGAAGCGAGTGTTATCAACGCCAACTACGTGCTGGCCAAGTTAAAGAAATACTACAGACCGGCATACGACCGTTATTGTGGACATGAGTGTGTGATTACAGGAAGAGACTACAAGAAATATGGAGTGACGACTTTGGACATCGCTAAGAGACTAATGGATTATGGGATTCACCCGTCAACAATCTATTTCCCCCACTTTGAACCCTGTGCCCAGGAAACGATGATGATAGAGCCGCCTGAATCTGAAAGCAAAGAGGTGCTTGATGAATTCATTGATACCATGATTAAGATCTCCAATGAGGCGAAGACGAATCCTGAATTGCTGAAAAGCGCGCCGCATACTACTCCCATAAGAAGGACTGACGATGTAACGGCGGCAAGGAGGCCAATTTTGAATTATGACGATGAGCTAAATGTTAAGGATGAATTGAAATAACGTAGTAGTTGCCCAATTCATTGGGCGATTTTGCCTGATAAATCAGGCAACTACAAAGGGCAAGAAGTTCTCGAAATGTGCTTTGGCAAGGCGGGAGGTAAGTGTGGCTGACATTCACCCCTTCCGGGGCGTGCGTTGGAATCAACATCTGGTCAAGGATCTCTCCAGAGTGATTTGTTCTCCCTCCGATATTATTACTCCTAAGTTGCAACGAGAGCTCTATCGTCGGAGTGAGTATAACTTTGTTCGTCTGGATGCCTGCCTTGAGTCAGCCGATGATAAGTACGAAGATTCAAAGTGGCAGCGAGCTGCGGGCACTATGGAGAACTGGCTGGACAAGGGTATTCTTCAGATTGATAAGGTACCAGCTATCTACCTTCATGACCATTATTTTACCTATCTTGGTAAGGAATACATGCGCCGCGGCATAATTGCTATAGTTCGGCTGGAGGACTGGGATAGGATGATTATCCGACGTCATGAGAATATTCTCCCTGAACTCAAGAAAGCGCGCTTAAGCCAGATAAGAACTATGAAAGCAAACACGAGTCCGTTACTGGCTTTGTTTAGAGACCAGAGAGGGCTAATGTCCTCGCTGTCATCCGTAGAAAAGCTAGGCAGGCCTATAATTAGCTTGAGCAGTAATACTAGTGATAGACACAATATTTGGTCTATTACTGAGCCCAAACTTATTGGTCAGATATGCAGTAGTCTGGCCGAAGAGCCGCTTTATATGGCTGACGGCCATCATCGTTATGAGAGCGCTCTTACTTTACAGGCTGAGAGACATGCCTCATGTCCATCAGCCTCTAGAGACGATGCCTTTAATTTTGTAATGATGACATTATCGTCAGTTTCGGACTCAGGCCTGATTGTCCGGCCGTTCCACCGCCTCGTACGTGGTATACCAGAGTCAGTTTTGACCGAACTACTCACAGGGCTCAAGACATTCTTTGAGGTAGAAGAATGGCTACTGGATATGCCGTACGTCTGGCAGAAGGTCGATAGTTTATTAGCCAGTAGAGATCCAGATAAGCCTGATGAGGTTACCCTGGTTCTGTTTGGTTTAGCCAGTGATAAGCTTTTTGTGTTGAGGCTACGTGACTTTGCTCCTGTGATTGATGTGATGCCTGCTTCTCAATCTGAGGCATACAAACGACTTGACGTTAGTATTGCTGATCAAATCATAATCGGGAAGTTACTTCAGATAACCGATGACAAGAGAGAAAAATTGCTTGCTTTCAGTAATGAGAGACCCGATGCGGTAAAAAAGGTTTTGAGGCATGAATATCAGCTCGCTCTTCTCGTCAGAGCACCTACGATAGAGCAGATCATAAACATTGCTGATAGCGGCACAACAATGCCGGAAAAGTCAACTCGCTTCTACCCCAAAGCGCCCACGGGTTTTGTCTTCTACCGGCTGGTGTAAAGAAGCCCATCTCTTGACCGAAGGATTATTCACTGGATACTTCGGAGGTCTTCCGTTAAGCACATCAATAATCTGCTCGGCTACAATGGTAGCGGCTACAGTCTGAGCCTCGATGGTGGAGGCCGCTATGTGGGGCGTGGTGATTATATTCTCACACCTAAGCAGGACAGAATCAATAGCCGGCTCCTCACAATAGACGTCAATTGCTGCTCCGGCGATTTTCCTTCCTTCTATTGCTTTAGCCAGCGCCTCTTCATTGATCAGCGCCCCACGAGCGCAATTAATGATGTGAGCCGAAGATTTAAGCAATGCCAGTTCTTTTTCACCAATCATACCTGTTTTTTCGGGCGTCATTTTGGTATGCAGGCTGATGAAGTCTGACTCCGTAAGTAACTCTTCTAGAGGCACAAGCTTCACTCCCAACTGGGCGGCATGCTTGGGAGGAATCGAAGGGCTATAGGCGATGACTTCCATTTCGAAGGCTTGCGCGCGCTTGGCTACCGCTCTCCCTATTTTACCTAGCCCGACTATACCCAGGGTTTTGCCTCTAAGCTCTGTTCCCATAAATTCACTCTTGGCCCACACTCCCGACCTCAGCTTGTCATTTGCCTGAGGAATATGGCGAACCAAAGCCAGCATCAGCCCAAAAACATGTTCGGCAACGGCAATAGTGTTAGATGTTGGCGCGTTTACTACCAGGATGCCTTGTCTTGTTGCCTCTTCCACATCAATATTGTCAACGCCGGCGCCGGCGCGGGCAATTACCTTAAGCTCCTTACCTGCTCTTACAACCTCCGCCGGGACCTTGGTCTGGCTGCGTACTATCAAGATGTCATAACTGCCAATTATAGATTTAAGCTCCTCGGGCTTTAGACCTAACTTGATGTCTACCTCAGCCTGAGCTCTATCAAGGATATCTAGACCTTCATTAGAAATGCGGTCGGCTACTAGGATTCTCACTATTATCACCTCTTGTGACTATGCTACCCAAGGGTCCTGAAACCAGCCTGTGGCAGCGCTACTTTCAGGGCTGATATTACTCTGGCAATATCGTCTTCGTTTACCCAGCCAAGATGACCGATACGGAACACCTTGCCACTTAATTTTCCCATCCCACCAGCAAGTATGACCTGATGTTCCTCTCTAAGAATCTGAAGCAACTTTTTGGTATCAAGCCCGTTCGAAGCAGCTATGGCAGTAACTGTGTTGGAGGCATGGCTTTCATCGGCGAAAAGGGAGAGTCCGAGTGATTTTACTCCATCACGGGCAGCTTTGCCCACGCGGGCATGCCGGGCTATAATATTGGGTAGTCCTTCGTTCAGCATCATCTCCAGCGACGCGGATAGGGCAAATATTACCGATATTGCTGGCGTCCACGGCGTTTGCCCTCTTTCCAGATAATCCTTAGCTCTGGCGAAGTCCCAGTACAATCGAGGCATCCTGGCCTTGGCATGTGCCTGCCAGGCTTCTTTACCTACGCTCACCATAGCTAGACCGGGAGGAACCATCCACCCCTTCTGCGAACCGGTAACAGTAACATCGCAGCCCCATTCATCCACAGGTAGGTCAATTGAGCCCAGGCTACTAATGGCATCAACCAGCAGTAACTTGTTGAATTTCTTAACTACTGAGCTAATCGAGGCAAGGTCGTTAGTAACTCCAGTTGACGTCTCGTTATGGGTGACTAATACTGCCTTGATATTTGGATCACTGCGGAGAGCTTGATGAACAGCATCCGGATCGGCCGCTTTGCCCCATTCAAAACTCAGTGGGATTACATCAGCTCCGAACAGGCTGGCGATAGTGGCAAAGCGCTCTCCGAAGAGGCCAATAGGTACAGATAATACTTTATCTCCCGGAGACAAGGTATTGACAATGGCTGCTTCTAAGCCTCCTGTTCCTGAACCAGTGAGTACAAAAACGTCATTTTTTGTCTGAAATAGCTCTTTTAGGTTTGCCGTTATTTTATTCAGAATTTCTTGAAATTCTTTACCCCGATGGGGTATCATCTGCCGGCTCAGTGCTCGAAGAACCTCAGGTGGACAGGGGGTAGGCCCGGGGATACGCAAATTCTCCATTTCTACTCCTTCTTACTTAGCAATTATATCCCAATTAATCACCTAACAAAACGCCGTTTACCAAGTTTGATAATATTCCCACTCTCGTTCAAATTTAGGCATTTTAGGGATATTCCAGTCCTACATTTTCGTAGTTGCCTGATTTATCAGGCTTTTATCGCCCAATTTTGCCCGAAGGGCAAATATAATAGGAGCATATTAAATAATTCAAATCTTAATTTGTGCCTGTGGCACAAAATTAAATGGGCAACTACATTTCTAAACACCCTCTTCAGACGAATGTCTCTGAAGTGTGGGGGAATACTCCTTCGACTTTATCACACTCTCGATGAGTTTATCTACCAAAGGCTTAGCTTGCTCTTCAGGCAAGCAGTATTGCATCTTTGTGAACCTCTCTCTAAAATTGGAGACCTTCTGAGGAATATCCTTTTGATCAAGTATCACATCTCCCATGTACTCAGCCAACTCTTTGAAATCTTGTTCCTGCATGCCAAACCTTGTCATCTCCTGGACGCCCATCCTTAATCCGCTGCTGCAGGTGAAAGACTCATCATCGGGTAGGGCCTGGAAGTTCACTATGATGTTATTCTTCTCTAACCTCGAGGCAATTTCTATTCCTCTATTATAGCCTACACGCAAGATAACTTGATGCGTCTCGGTGTAGCTGACCGTAGGGTCTCCTTCTACTTGCAATCCACGTTCGTTTAGAGCTAAGGCAAAGGCTTTCGCATTGGCAATCACCTGCCTTTGGTAGTCATGACCATAGGTGTTCATCTCGTAGGTTGCCATTAACAGCCCCAGTAATGTACCGAGGTGATGGTTACTCACACTTCCAGGAAAAGCCCTCCTTTCTATACTCTCCCACAGCTCAGAGTAATCTGTCTCTTCACTCATGTTGCTGGCGATTATCCCTCTTTGTGTACCAAAGAAAGTCTTATGCGTTGAAGCTGTTATGATATCTGCTCCTTCCTGCAAGGGTTGTTGGAAATGAGGACCGAGGAGACCAAAAACGTGGGCTGCATCGTACATAATTATAGGCTTTGGCTTCATGTCAGATATCATTTGCGCCATCTCTCTGACAGGCTCGGGGTGCAGCATCATGCTCTTGCCAAAAATAATAAGCTCTGGCTTGTACTGTTTGATAAGTTTGCCTGTCTCAGGGAGGTCTATATTATATGGGTTATCCGCCAAAATTGGGAAATTCAGCACTGCCCGTCTTTCCGTGACAGGGTCAACTGAAACGTAATCTCTTAGTCCGCCCAGCGGCTGTGCGCTTAAGTGTCCCCCTTTGCCGATATGATGGTTCATGACGTATCTAAACCTTCGGGGCTCCACTTTTCTATCTACCCTATTGAGATAATCCAAGATACCGCTGAACGCTGTGGTATTGGCCATCTGCCCACTGATCACTCTAGTTTCTACCTCCGAACAACCCAGGAATTCCTTCATCCCCTTAATTAGCTCCAGCTCTACCTCGGCGATAAACCCCGTTCCTTGATAATAATATGTCTCGATATCTCCTAAAGCTTCAAGTTTTCTGTGCTCCGCGTATCTCCCCGACGGATCGGCTATAGTCAGCAACTTTACCAATGGCGACATGGTTTGCTCAGATGGTATGAGGTTGACAGTATTTCTTTGCCTCCATAGAGTATTGCTGCAAGCCTTTCCTGCCAAGCCCCTAGCTAGATCTTGCAGTGATCCTTTAGACTGCCTATGGCCAGACATCTTATTGCTCCTCAATCAATATTGGCCGGGCATATGGTGGTGCTTCACTGCCTAGATGCCTTTCCACAATCATCCCGTCAACAAGTTTGTCTCTGATAACAACCTTTGTTCTCTGGCCTTCCTCTAAATCAGCATCGAGGTATGCCAAGCATATTGCTCTCCTACCGAATTCGACACCAAGCTTTGATTTGATGCCAATACCTTCGACCTTCCAGTAAGGAACTACGGTTCCACTGGTCACATTTCCCACAAGGTTACCATCCACATAGACTTGGCAACCTGCCCTTGCTATTCCGCTGCTCAATATCAACATAGGCATTATTATTTTGGGGACAGATAGCCTCTCCTTTGGCGTGTCCAGCTGGTCTTCGAGTCTCAGCTTGATTTCCTGGAACTGTTTCATTAGTGCTTCTCGGCCGATATACTTTCCCTTGATTCTGGCAAAGCTCATCGCAAATCTCGCTACAGGCAGGGCAAACACTGGAATGTCCTTTCCCTCTACATCGGTTCCAAGCTCGTGACCGTATAATGCAAGGCCAGCTTCTAATCTCAACGAATCTCTTGCCCCTAACCCCGCAGGTGCAATACCTTCTTCCTTGCCCACTTCCAACAGCTTATTCCACAGGCACACGGCTATTTCTGCGGGTGGAAACAACTCGAAACATATCGGTTCGCCGGTATATCCTGTCCTCGCTATGGGCACTTTGACGCCGAATATCTCAGCGATCGTCAGGTTATTTCTTCCCGGCTCTGGAACTTTCCCAATACCCCCCAGGATTTCCCCGAGTACTGCTTTTGTTTTTGGCCCCTGGAAGGATAACATAGCGATTTCAGTACTGCGGTCTTCGAAGGTTAATCGGGGGAATTTCTGCTTGTACTTCTGCAGCCATGCCCAGTCCTTTTCTATGTTCGAGGCATTGACAACGAGAATATATTCATTTTCATCTATTCGATAGAGATAAGCGTCGTCGACTGCCCCTCCACCCTCATTTGGTATCATAGTGTATTGAGATTGTCCCGCGAGTAAGGCTGCTGCATTGTTAGTCAAGGTGTATTGCAAGAAACGCAAAGCATCTTGGCCGCTTATCAAGAATCTACCCATATGAGAAACGTCGAACAGCCCACCAAACTTCCTTGTTGTCAGGTGTTCTGCAAGTATCCGCGGAGGATAGTGGAGGGGCATCTCCCAGCCACCAAATTCAACCATTTTGGCTCCCAGCTTAATGTGTTCTTCATAGAGTGGAGTATGTTTCATTTCACTAAGGGGCATTCTACTTCTCTGAGCTAGCTTCGTCAAGGAGTTCAAATCGAGACAAAGGGACTACAAAATCAAAAGACGTGTGGTATCATAGAGTAAACTAGTAGATAGAAGGAGGAGGGAATGTATCCAAAAGAGCTAAAGTATACTGCGACTCATGAGTGGGCCAGGCCAGAGGAGAAATTAGTAGCGGTTGGTATCACATCCTTCGCCTCTGAGGAACTCTCGGATATAGTATACGTGGAACTGCCGCCGGAAGGACAGAAAGTGGAAAAAGGGGCTTCCATGCTGACTCTGGAATCGGTCAAGGCAGTAGCAGATGTCTATTCACCAGTTTCAGGCAAGATACACGAAGTCAACCACAGGCTTCAAGACGAACCGGAACTCCTGAACAGCGACCCTTACGGAGACGGCTGGATAGTAAAAATCAGCTCGATGAAGAAAGAAGAACTGGACGACCTTATGGA
>Ga0209121_10002300_pt1 | contig 19534 bp, 19 predicted proteins | sample Cruoilmetagenom3_FD_187292 | JGI IMG/M metagenome (GOLD analysis project Ga0209121, IMG submission 187292) | Oil polluted marine microbial communities from Coal Oil Point, Santa Barbara, California, USA - Sample 3 (SPAdes) (version 2) | ecosystem: Environmental > Aquatic > Marine > Oil seeps ...
TAAAAGAATGCTATAAGAAATTTTATCCCTCATGTAGGCATACTAATGCTGCTATTGATGCTGCTTTATATTTAAAAAAGAAAGAAAATATTATTCCTGGAGATATTAAAGAGATTAAAGTAACTACTTACCCTTCTGCTTTAAAGCTTACCCAAAAAGAAAAAATGCCTGAGGATGAAGCAGGTAGCCGTTTTAATCTTGCTTTTGCTGTATCATTAGCTCTAGTCAAAGGTAAAGCCGGAATAGGTGATTTTTCTATGGAAAATACAAAGAACCAGGAAATAGGTGATTTATTTAATAAAGCAAAATTAATCAGTGACTCTTCTTTTGAATCTAAAGAAAATAATATTCGAGGGGCAGAGGTAGAGATTATTTTGAAAGACGATACTCGTTTAAAAAAAAGAGTTCTCTTGCCTAAAGGTGAACTAGAAAATCCAGCTACAAAACAAGAATTGTATGATAAATATTGCAGTTGCATAGGTAATTTTTGGACTATTGACAGGAAAGAAGAAGTTTTGAATTATATACAAGATTTAGAGAATATTGATAATATTAAAACATTCGTGGATTTGATTTAAAAAGTATACTAATTCTGAGTAGTGTTTACAATCTAGCTATAAATAAGAAGGTGATTAATTATGTCTTTTTTAGGATTATCTAATAGAGTAAAAAATGTTAAACCTTCTCCAACTTTATCCTTACGAAAAATAGTATTGGACATGAAGAGGAAGGGGATAGAAGTAATTGATTTTGGATCTGGAGATCCAAGTTTTTTTACTCCTAAACATATTGTTGATTCTGCAACACAAGCCATGAAAAATGGGTTTACTCATTACACTTCTGCTTTAGGTATTGACGAATTAAGGGAAGAAGTGCAGGAAAAACTAAAGAGAGACAATGCTCTCTCGTATGAAAAAGATCAAATTATAATCACTCACGGAGCTAAAGGAGCAATATATAATATTATCCAGGTAATTTGTGAAGAAGGAGATGAAGTTATTATTATAGCTCCTTATTATTTAAGTTATCCTGAAATGGTAAAACTCGCTGGGGCAAAACCTGTTATCATATCCACTTTGGAAAAAGACAAATTTAGACTTTCCCCTTATTTATTAGAAAGGGCCATTACCGATAAGACTAAGGCGATTATTTTTAATAATCCTTGTAATCCTACCGGAGTGGTATATCGACAGAAGGAAATAGAAGAAATAGCCAATATTATTGTAAAAAGAAGGATTTACGTAATTTCAGATGAGATTTATGAAAGAATAATTTATGATGGAAGAAAACATATTTCTTTTGCCTCCTTAAGTGAGGAAGTAAGTAAATTTACCTTTATAGTTAATGGATTTGCTAAATCTTATGCGATGACTGGATGGAGAATGGGTTATGCTGCTGGTCCGAAAGAGGTAATATCTATAATGGGAAGGTTGCAAAGTCAGAGTATTAGTTGTCTTAGTCCTTTTTTGCAAAAGGCTTGTGTAACCGCTTTGCAAGGTTCACAAGATTGCGTTTTAAATATGGTTGAAGAATACACTAAAAGAAGAAATTATATATTCGAGAGATTACAAAAAATAGGCCTTTTTTGTTCTAAGCCTGAAGGAGCTTTTTATGTTTTCCCCAATGTTTCTAAATATTTTGGAAGAAAATTTAGTGATAAAATTATTAGAAACTCTCGAGATTTTTCCCAGATTTTACTAGAAGAAACAATGGTTGCAATTGTCTTTGGTGATGCTTATGGGGCAAATGATTACGTTAGATTAACTTATGCCCCGTCTTCGATAGAAGAAATTAAGAAGGGAATGGATAGAATAGAGGAGTTTTTGTGTAAATTGAAATAAAGAAAACAAATAAATATTCTCTTTTACAAGTTTAAATTACTATAACAACAGGAATGGATAAGGAATTTTATAAAAATTATGAGCTTGTTTTATTATAATGATAGTATTTTAGAAAATTTATTGTTTATGGTAGAAAAAAGTAATTGTAACAAGAAGAGTGGAAGCCAATAACTGATTTGAATTTGTACTTTTTATGATCGTATTTTTTAAAAGATACGGATTTTGTAGTAGATTATTAAACTAAAAAGGAAGGTGTTATATATAATGATAGATCCAAAATTTTTAAACCTTGAAATATATTCTATATATTCTGCGGCATTAAAGTTAATGGGATTTGAGAAACAAAAAGAAGTGGTAGAACTTTCGGGGAAAATAATGTTTTTGCAATTAAAAAATGAATTAAATCTGCCAAATGTAAAAAAGCCAGCAGATTTGGTAATTATGTTAATAAAATATTTTGAAAAGGTTGGATATTTTTCCAAAGGAGAAGTAGAAATTAAAGGTGAAAATGAATTATGGGTTCATATGCACGGTGCAACCTGTCACGAAGCTGTAGTTAAATTAAAAAGTGAAGGTGGTTATCCACCACATTTTTGTACTACTTTGATTTTTGCAGGATTAAAGGAAATGTTTAATATTAAAGTTGAACTTAGTCATTTAGATCTTGGATCAAAAAAACCACCTTATCATACTGTAGAGAAATGGAAACTTACAAAGATTAATTAACGATTATTTATAATGTATAATATATTAAAACTTTTTAAGTCTGCTTGATAAAATAGCTCTATGAAACTAATTAATTGAGATATTTTCTATTTTTCTATTGTTATAAGTAAAGTTATTTTATTTGTAAATATATATTCGAGTAAAAATTATAATACTTTTTAATATTTTTAAGTCTTTAGAAAATGGAAAGGAATATAATAAATGAGCAAAGAACCTTACTTAACTCCACCAACTAGAGGATATTCCTATGTCTTGAAGGCGGATGTGAAAGCAAAAATGATATCGGTTGCAGATAGTCAAAGAGAAAATCGGGGTATGGAGTTAATTATTCAGAAATCCCGTGCTTTGATAAAGGGTCACTTGCACGAATTAGTAGTTACTATAGATACAAAAGCAAAACCTGGTAAAATAGTGAATAGTGTAGCTTATCTTGGAATGATTGAGATAGTTTCCAGTGGTTTGGTAGTTGTAAGTGATGATGTTTTTATAAATAATAAAAAAATAGGTGAAGTTGCAGGTTTTGATGAAACTCATTTTCCAAATCATATGAATATCTTAATTAGAGTAAAAAAGCTTTCTACTGGTTTTAAAATGGGTTTGAAATTAGGAAGTTGTATTAGATTTTCTCTTAAAAGTAATATTAAGTTTACTGGGTAAATTTTTTTAGTAGTGGAAGGGGGTGGTATTAAGCAAGTATAGATAATTGTGGAAGGAGGCGATATTAAGAAAATAAAGATAAGTAAAGTAAATTATAATAGTAAATAATAATAGAATTTAGGAGGTTATAGAAGTGAGAAATAAATTTATTTGTTTAAGTTTGGTTTTCGTATTAGCGATGAGTTTCGTAAATTTTGGTTTTTGTGCTGTCAAGCCATTAGTTTTTGTAGGTGGACAAATGGGGGGATCTTACCAATTACACGGATCTGCTTTAGTAGAAATTGTTCATCGAACATATCCAGAGATTTTTATTGACTACAGACCTGGTGGTGGTGTAGCTAATGTGATGAATTTGTCTAAGGGTGAGTTTGATCTAGGTTTTACTCATAATGTTGTTGCAAAAGCAGGTATGTTAGGTATAGAGCCATTTAAAGAAAAACAATCTGGAATTATGGCTATATGTACCACATATGGATCAAAAGTTCAAGTTGTTACTTTAGCTGATTCTGGGGTAGACTCAATTTCTCAGATAAAAGAAGAGAAAATGCCTGTTAGAATATCAGTAGGCGACCATGGGGGGGCTACAGAATTATGTATTAGAAGAATGTTAGAAGCATATGGAATAACTTATAATGATGTTATTTCATGGGGTGGAAAAGTTTATTATAAACAAATGGCAGAAGCAAATGAAATGATGCTTGCTGGTAGATTGGATATTCAATTTAATTCTGGTGCATGTCCATTGGCTGTTTTTAAACAATTAGCTAGTACACGAGATGTTAAGTTACTTTCAATTGATGAAAAAGCAATAGAAGAGGTATCAAAAAAATATGGATATGTAAGAACCTTAGTTACTCCTGATCACTATGATTTTGTAACAGAAGACTCACCAACTATTGGTGTTTTAACAACAGTAATTGTTCGAGAAGATATTCCAGAAGAGATTGTATATAAAATAACTAGAGCTATTGCAGAAAATCTAGACTATTTTTACAATGTTGATGTAAGTTTAAAGACAGTTACGAAAGAAACTATGTGTAAGGGAACTGGTGTTGAGTTACATCCAGGGGCAAAACGATATTATCGAGAGATAGGAGTAATTAAAGAATAAGTTAATATTTTAAAAAACTTATTTTAGTCTATTTTATTGGGGCAATTTATAAATTGCCCCAATAAAATAGAAATTATTTAATTATTTTATGGTAAGATTAAGAGGATATATCTTTGCTTTCATAAATTAAAATCAAATAATTTCTTTGAGGTAAGAAAAGTCCCCACAAGTTCTTGACACCAACGAAATTTATAGGCAATATTTAATAATTCTATTACAATTCTATTAAGGAAGTAATATTTATTTTAATTTTATTGGGAGATGTTTTGTGAAAAAGGGAAAAGTGCATGATTTTACTCAAAATATGTCTTTTATTTTAAAATCGGGTTCTCCTCGAAAAATTTCTTCTTTCGGAATTTTGCAAAGAAAGATAAGTACTATTTTAGCTTTAGTTGTTGCTTTTATACATTTATATTTAGTTATTTATGTTTTTCCTGATCCAATTTTATTAAGAGGATTTCATGCTGCTGTTTTTGTAGCATTTGCAATATATTGGTATTCTCCAAATAAAGACTCTGATAAAAAGGTGTCTTTTTTTGATTTTATCATTATTACTTCGTCATTGCTTACATTAATTTACCTGATAATTAATTCGGAAAGGTTTATAATGAGATGGGATTTTTTTGATCCAATATATACTTCTGATCTGTTTTTTGGAACGGTCTTTATTTTGATTTTATTCGAAGCTGTAAGAAGAGTATTAGGTTGGCCCATGTGTCTCGTTTCAATATTCTTTTTTTTGTATTCTATTTTTGGTCATTACATTCCAGGTTTATTCATTCATAAAGAAATTAGTTTTAGTCGGATAATTGAAATACAATTTCTTACAACTTTAGGAATGTTTGGTTTTGTGACGGGCGTTTCAGCAACTTTCGTATTTATGTTTATATTATTTGGATCGGTCATGCGATACAGTGGAGGGGCAGATTTTTTCTTTTCCATTGGTCGTATATTTGGTGGAGTTGCAAGGGGTGGTGCTGCGAAAACTGCAGTTATTTCTAGTGCTTTTTTCTCAATGATATCTGGAAGTGCTAATGCTAATGTTGCTACTACTGGAAGCTTTACTATTCCTGCGATGAAAAGATTGGGCTATCCACCTGAATTTGCTGCCGCTGTTGAAGCAGCAGCTTCTTGTGCCGGAACAATAACGCCACCTGTGATGGGAGCAGTGATTTTTCTTTTAGTTAAATTAGTAGGGGTACCTTATCTCAAATTAGTTATTATTGCAGCGGTACCAGCTTTTATATATTATGTATCAATTTTTATTGGTATAGATAGAGAGGCAATAATATGTAATTTTAAAAGGTTACCAAATGGTAAATCTCCAAAGTTATTTTCTGTAATTATTCAAGGGATACCTTTCCTTATTCCTTTAGTATATTTAGTTTATAGAATTTTTAGAGGTATTCCACCCACAATGTGTGCTTTTGAAGCAACTATATTAATAGTGATTTGTACAATTATTAAAAATATTATTACTAAAAATAAAGATAACATCAGCGTTGGAACTTATATAAAAGCAATTGAAGATGCAGTTAAGGGAACTGTAGCCGTCGCAATTGCTTGTACTTTAGCGGGTACAATTGTTGCAAATATCTATCTTACTGGGGTTGGAATAAAATTTAGCTCAGTATTAATGTATCTTGCTCATGGATATTTATTCCCAACAATTTTTCTATCTGCACTTTTAGCGGTGATATTTGGAATGGGTATACCCACAAGTGCATCTTATGTTTTAGCAGTTTCTTTAGCTGGACCTGCATTAGTTGCATCTGGTATTCCCATATTACATGCTCATTTTTTTATAGCTTGGTATGCAGGATTAGCAACAATTACTCCACCAGTTTGTATTTCATCTTATATGGCAGCTGGTATAGCGAAAGTTGATAATCCTTTAAAGACAGGTTGGATTGCGGTATTCCTTGCTTCAGGTGGTTTTATAGTGCCTTTTCTTTTTATTTATCGTCCTGAATTACTTCTTACAGGAACAACAATTGATACTTTAAAAACAGTTTTTGTTGTTATAATTGGGATTTTTGCTATTAGTACAGTTTTGTTTGGTAATTTTTTGTATTATAAATACAAATTTTATGAGACAATAATAGTAATAATTTCTGCATTTATGTTATTTTGGCCTTCTTATATAATTAATATTTTGGGTTTATTAACGTTTGGTTTAGTATTATTAAAACAATATTATAAAAAACGTAAAGAGTGAATTAATTTTAAATAAAAATTTATACAGCGTATTTAAAATTGGTTGCTGTTCTTTGACAAAATATGCTTAAAACACTTATATTAATTGGTGTTACATAATAGACCTTATTGTGTTAGCGTGTTCAACACGCTAAGGAGGGTCTATTATGCGAAAAAAACGTTGCATTTTCTGTGGTAGTCTTAATACTAAAAAACACGGAACTAAATCTAAGAAGAGAAACACATCCTTTGGCAAAAGGAACTTACATTATCAAAGGTGTAGACTTACCTATAGAAAAAAACTAACCTTTTAAAAAAGGAGGTAAGCTACACCCATGAATAATATAACAATAGCTTTCCTCGAGGTCAAGGTAAATATAGATATAAAAGATTTAAACTTTGATATTTTAGAAAATATGATCTTTGAAATATCCCAGAATATAGCTCGTAGAGTATTTGAAAAAGCCATTACCGATATAGATAACAAGTTACGGGATATAAGGAAAAGAGGAGAACTTAAAAATACCGGTAAAAGAAAAAAATACTTTCTCACCCGTTTCGGTGATATACTCTATGCCCGTACCCGTTACAAAGACAGACAAGGTAAAAGTCATTATCTTTTAGATGAAACCTTAAGTATCAAGAAGAACCAGCGTATTAGCTTATCTCGAGCCAAGATAGAATGTTTTCTGGCCAGTCTTTCTTCCTATCGGGAGGTAGTAGAGGGAATAAGACTCTTAATTGGTTGTCACCGCTCTCATGAGGCCATAAGACAATCGGTAATAAAAGAGGCTAAATTAATCATAGAAAACCAGGAGAAAAGATTAAAGCAGATAGAGAACTTAAATTACCCGGATAAAGATGCCCCTCCTATCGCCTATTTAGAAGCAGATGCTACCTTTATCACCTTACAGAAGAAATGCAAAGAAAGAGGAGGAAAGCTTGAAGTAAAACTGGGTGTAGGGTATACCGGCAAAGAAGCCCGCTATTCTACTGGTAAATCCAAAAGACTGAAAGAAAAATTTGTCCTAGCTGGTATAGGTGAGCGGGGCAAAGAATTTATGGAAAAATTAAGTCTTTTAGCAGAGAAAAAACTCTCCCTCTCCAAGGTAGGAAACCTCCTCTTCGGAGAAGATGGAGATTCCTGGATCATCTCCGGGATAAAAGAGTATTTTCCTAATTCTATTTATTTTCTCTGCCTTTATCATCTTTTTAAGAAATTTACAGAATCTTTGGGAAGAAGGAAAGGATAACAGAAGACCATAAAAGGTCTGCTTTTATCTAATCAGATAAATAAGGCTTTATCTACAGTAGACCAGATGATCAGAAATTCTTATGACCAAAAAGAAAAAGATAAACTAGCAAAACTCTATACCTATATATCTTGCAACCGGCCAGGGGATTACCAATCAGGTCAAACTAAAAGATAAAGGAATAGAAAGGTCAGGAGCGATAGAATCAAATGTAAACCAGGCCATTACCGCTCACTTTAAGAAGAATGGAATGAGTTGGAGCAGGCAAGGAGCTCTTAGCCTCCTAAAGATAAAAGAGACTATCTTAAATAACGAATGGGATCTCTGGTAGGAAACACGAAGAGAACAAAATATTAAAGTAGGCAAATACTAACCACCTTTGCCTGCAGAATATTTTAAGAAAGAAACAGAATCTTCTCCTATTGTAGAGGTAACCATGCCTGCTCTTGTAGGACCAGATCAAGGTAAACCTTGGGTAGGTCTACCCAAAATCAGAAGAATATTTTTCAACAAAGAAAACTACCCACAAAGGGCTGACACAGACAGAGTAGTCCAGCCTAATTGGTCTTCGACTTAAATATGTTGAAGTCTCTACGCAAGAAAGACCGAGTAAAAAGAAAAAAATCTCATATTTTTTAAGTCGTTCTTTGAAAATCTCTTTTAGATTAAAAAGAATGTCTTGGTACATGACTAACCCCCTATTTTCTTGAAAGGCTTAAAAGCATTATAATAAATAGTATTACTTTTTAATAGGGATTAGGTAAAAATTAAACTAAGAAATCTTAGATGGGATAAGGAGAAAACAAAAATTAACGAAAATAAGATTTAAGGGTTTTAGGAAATTTAAAGGATAAATTTATGCCTTTTATACTTTTAAAAAAGAGGGGTAAAAGATAAAAAATCTAAAAATGCCTTTTAAAACCTGCTATCTACAATGATTTTGGATATGGAGGTTAGTTTAAAAACAAGTGTTCTTGTAAGTCGTTGATAGATAAGGGTTTCTTAATTTTGTAAAAGATACAACTAAATAAAATGAATAAAAAAAGTCGAGAGTATCTAATCTAAATATTAGATATTTAATTATTATAAATATATTATACAAGGAGAAAGAATATGTTAAAAGAAGTTAGAGGAGGAAGAAATACTTATGGGGAAGTAATTGGAATAATTATGAATAAAAGAATTTTCCCTCGAATCCCGGGAGATGTAGGAAACGCTACAACATTTAATTTTCCTGTAAGATTTCATATAGTGAAGGGGTTTGAGTATTCTTCTCGTTTAAAATTATTTGACGGGGATAAAAAATTTATCAAGCCATTTGTACGAGCTGTAAAAGAACTAGAACAGATAGGTGTAAAGGCAATAACTTCAAATTGTGGATTTATCATTCTTTATCAAGATATCTTAGCAAATGCTGTAAATATACCTGTTTTTACTTCTAGCTTACTTCAGATACCTTTAGTCTATAAAATGTTAAAGAGAGATCAAAAAGTGGGAGTAATCACTGCTGATGCTAGCTCTAGAGGTTTAGGTAAAAAACATATTAAAGCTGCAGGTGCTATTGATGTTCCTTTAGTTATAATGGGAATGGAGGAGAGTGAGGGATTTAAAGCAATTAGTCAGGAGAAGGAAATTCTTTGTTCTGAAATACTCAGAGATGATTTGGTAGGTACTGTAAAGGAAATGATAAACAACAACCCTGATGTGGGTGCATTGGTGCTTGAATGTACAAACTTAGTTCCCTATGGAAAGTTTGTCCAAGAAGCCGTAAACCTTCCAGTATTTGATTTTGTTACTTTAACCAACTGGGTCTATTCAGCAATAGTAAAACGAGAATTTAATGGATTTATGTAATTTTTAAATTCTCTAAATTTAATAGAAAAAAATTGGTTCAAGTTTTAGAAAATTTTCTATATGTGTTCTAGAAATTTATAACTTTAAAAAATTTATTGGTCTATTAATAAATACAATTTTATATAGAAAAATAGGAAAATAAGAGTTAAAAGAGGATTCAATTGAATTATGCGAATAAAAAATCACCCAATTTTGGGAAAAATGGAAGAAAAAAAGAAAGTAAAAATTTATGTTGATGATAAAGAAATGGAAGCCTATGAAGGAGAGATGGTTGCTTCAGCCTTACTAGCCAATGGGAAAAAAGTGTTTAGACTAACTAAGAAAGAGAAAAGGCCAAGGGGCGTATTCTGTGCGATTGGCAGATGCACGGATTGTGTCATGATTGTTAATGGTATTCCTAATATTAGAACATGCATTACTCCTGTACAAGAAGGTATGGAAATCGAAACTCAGAAAGGATTTGGAGAATGGAAGAAAAAATAATGACAACCGAAATAGCCATTATTGGAGGTGGCCCTGCTGGATTGGCTGCGGCTATTGAGTCTGCTAGAAGTGGAGCCCAAGTAACATTAATCGATGAGAATGAGAGACCAGGGGGTCAACTTTTTAAACAGATTCATAAGTTTTTCGGTTCCCGAGCCCACTTCGCTGGAATAAGAGGTATTGATATTGGCATTCGACTTTTACAAGAATGTAGAGAATTAAGGGTAAAAACTTTATTAAATACAGTAGTTTTTGGTCTTTTTAAAGAGAATGAGATTGGATTAGTTTTTAATGATAAAAGCTTATTATTAAAGGCAAAAAAAATTATACTAGCCACTGGCGCTTCAGAAAATGTATTAAACTTTCCAGGATGGACCTTACCAGGAGTAATGGGAGCTGGTGCTTTACAAACCATGATGAATGTCCACCGAGTATTACCCGGAAAAGAAATTTTAATGATTGGTTCAGGTAATGTTGGCTTAATTGTATCGTATCAAGCGTTACAAGCTGGTGCAAATGTAGTGGCAATTATTGAAGCTGCTCCGAAGATTGGTGGCTATGGCGTTCATGCTGCCAAAGTAAGACGTGCAGGAGTACCTATATTAACGTCTTGCACAGTGAAAGAAGCATTAGGAGATGGCCAGGTTCAAGCAGTTATCATTATTCAGCTAGATCAAAATTGGAATCCTATCTCAGGCACCGAGAAAAAGCTAACAGTGGATACCGTTTGTCTTGGCGTAGGATTAACTCCTTTGTCTGAACTTGCTTGGATGGCTGGATGTCAGTTTACTTTTATACCTGAATTAGGAGGTCACATACCCCTGCATAATTGTAATATGCAGACAAGCATAAAAGATATTTATGTTGCTGGTGATTTAACCGGAATTGAGGAAGAAAGCACTGCCCTAGAAGAAGGTCGACTAGCTGGATTGGCAGCTGCTGAATCTTTGGGCTACCTTACTAAAAAAGTATCTCTTGAAAAAAAAGAGGAAATACGGAATCGTTTATGTGTTCTTAGAGCAGGTCCATTTGGTGAGTTACGAAGGAAATTGAAAGAGCCATTAATGCAAAGAGAGGAAGTTGTTTGAAAGTGGAAAATACATTAGAATACACAGGCATAATTTCCAATGAGGAATTGAATAAATGTCCAGGATGTCCTAGTCAGGAAAGAATTAAAAAGGGTCCAGTAGCTATTATTGAGTGTAATCAAGAAATTCCTTGTGATCCTTGCGAAGATGCTTGTCCTTTTGGTGCAATCAAAGTGGGAGAACCTATTACGAATTTGCCGATACTAGATGAAGAGAAGTGTAAGGGTTGTGGTCTTTGTATCGCCTCTTGCCCCGGCTTAGCCATTTTTGTTATAGATTATACTTATTCAGAGAAAGAAGCCTCAGTCTCTTTTCCTTTCGAGTATCTGCCTTTACCCAAAGTAGGAGAGATAGTTTCTGCTGTAAATCGGGAAGGCAAGGTAGTAACAATGGGAAAAGTAATAAAGAGAATTAATTCAAAAAAGAACGATCGAACATCTATAGTCACAATTTCAATTCCCAAGGAATGGTTAATGGATGTCCGAGGAATTTTGATTCCTCAAAAAAATCTAAAAACTATAATAAGGAGTAAACGCTCTTGAAAGAAGAAGATGTAATTATTTGTCGGTGTGAAGAAATAAGACGTAGTGAAATAATTCAAGCGATTAAAGAGGGTTCTGTTACCATCGATGAAATAAAGAGAAGGACTCGGGCTGGTATGGGTTTATGTCAAGGGAAAACCTGCAGAAGAACGATAGCTCAATTAATCAGTAAATATACAGGAAAACCCCTCCAACAAATATTACCTGCCACCTTTCGGCCCCCAATAAGACCCATCAAACTAAAAAGTTTGGGGGGTGAAGGAAATTGCTGCCCAAAACAGCAGATGTAGTCGTGATTGGCGGCGGGGTCATTGGCACTTCGGTTACCTATTATTTAGCAAAAAAGGGAGTAAAAGTACTCTTATTGGAAAAAGAAGGAATTGCTGCTGGAACTTCGAGTGCTGGCGAAGGAGTAATTTTTTTACAACTAAAAAAACCCGGTATACATCTTAAATTAGCTTTAGAAAGCACAAAAAATTTTAAAAGTTTAGAAGAAGAGATAGATTTTAAAATTGAATATAGGAAAAATGGAACAATGTTAATTGTTCAAAACGAGAAAGAATTTGAAGCTATGAAAATTGTTACTAAAGAATTAAGAAAAACTGGATTAAATGTAGCACTTCTAGATAAAAAACAGGCTAGAGAGAAAGAGCCAGCATTATCAGAAAAAATATTTGGAGCTACTTTTTCTTCAGAAGATGCTCAGGTAAATCCGATGTATCTTTCTTTGGGATTAACAAAAGCTGCAATAAGCTTTGGGGCAAAAATTTTTACTCATACAAAAGTTATAGGAATTAATATGCATCGGCTGAAGAGAATAAAGTCAGTAAAAACTACAAGAGGAGTAATATTTACTAATGTTGTAGTTAATGCAGCAGGCATTTATGCGCCTGAAATAGGGAAAATGATAAATTTAGATATTCCAATAATACCCAGGCGTGGACAATTATTGGTTACGGAAGTTGTGCCACAGATTTTAAGTAGACCAGTTACTGCAGCCAAATATTTGGCAATTAAATATAACCCAGAAATTGCAAAAATTGAGAGTAAAGCAGCAGCAATAGAGCCAACTGAAAATGGGAATCTTTTAATAGGCTCAACTCGTGAATTTGTTGGATTTGATAAAAGAACAACTTATGAAGGCATTTCTGATATAGCTGAAAGTGCAATAACTATGGTCCCCAAATTAAAGAATATAAATATAATTAGAACCTTTGCAGGATTACGTCCTTATACATCTGACGGTCTTCCAATATTAGGTAAAGTTAAGGGTTTAGATGGATTTATAATGGCAGCAGGTCATGAAGGCGATGGTATTGCCTTATCTCCAATAACTGGAGAGTTAATTGCTGAACTCATTGTGAATGGAGATACTAATTTTTCCTTAGAAGAATTTAAATTAGAAAGATTTTTAAGTGATAATTAATTATAAAATTTTACTGATTAATCAAAAAAGTAGGGAGGTAAAGTTTATGAATTCACTAATAAAAGGTGGAAAAAATACTTATGGAGAAATTATTGGAATCATTATGCAAGAAAGAAAATTTCCTCGGATTCCAGGCGATATTGGTAATGCTTGGACATTTAGTTTTCCAGTAAAATATCATGTGATTAGAGGCCTTGATATTTCTACTAGGAGAAAATTATGGAATGGCGATTATGAAGAATTTATTGGCCCCTTCATTACAGCTGCAAAGCAATTAGAGAAAGATGGTGTTCGAGCAATAACTACTAGTTGTGGAGTACATATTCAATTTCAGCAGATAATAGCGGATGCAGTTAATATTCCAGTATTTATGTCGAGCTTATTACAAATTCCTATTGTATATAAGATGTTAAAGAAGGAGCAAAAAGTTGGAGTAATAACCGCAGAAGCTGGTCCTCGCGGTTTAGGGAAAAAACATTATGAAGCAGCCGGAGCTGCGGATATACCAATTGTAACGATTGGTATGGAAGATAGTGATGCATTTCTTAATATTGAAAAAGATCTAGAGGAAATTGAGCCATTGGCAATTAAAAAAGAGATGATTGAGCATGCGAAAAGATTAATCAATAAGAATCCAGATGTAGGGGCTATTGTCCTTGAATGTACCAATATGCCTCCTTATAGTAAGGCTATTCAGGAAGCAGTAGAGCTACCGGTCTTTGATATCATTACTCTAACTAATTGGGTATATTCAGCTTTTGTAAAAAAAGAATTTATAGGATATATGTAAATAATTTTTACAAATATTATATTAAATAAAGTAGATAAAAAAAATATAAAAGAATAAAGTATTAAAAAATGAAATTTCTTTTTTGTACCTGTCGGTATAAAGTTCAACCGACAGGTACAAATCGACCACTGCTATCTCGTTCTCATTCTTGGAAATGTTATATTCATAAATAGATACTTTAAGGAGGAAAAAATTTAATGATTAAAAGAAAAGAATATCTTGGAGTGCCTGGGCCAACCCCTATCCCAACTAGAATTCTAAACGCTATGAATCAACCAATAATCTATCACAGAAGCCAGGAATTTGGTAAAATTATTAGTGAGACTATTGAAAATGGGCGTAAGATTTTTAAGACAGAAGGTGAAATATTAATTTTTGCTGCTTCTGGAATAGGAGTTATGGAAGCGACAATTGTTAATACGATATCACCTGGAGAAAAAATATTAGTTTTGGTTAATGGAAAATTTGGAGAAATATTTGCCGAAATAGCTCAACGTTTTGAAGCAAAAGTAGAAATACTAAATTTTAAATGGGGAGAAACCATAGATATTAATTTCTTTGAAAAATATTTAAAGAACAATAGGGGAATAAAAGCGCTTTTTGTTATACATTGTGAAACTTCTACAGGAGTAGTAAATAATATTGAAAAAATTGGAAAAATCTGTGCAAAGTATGGTGTATTATCAGTTGTTGATGCAATAAGTTCTTTAGGTGGGATAGAAGTTTCTATGGATGCCTGGGGTATCGATTTTATTTTAGGTGCATCTCAAAAAGCTTTAATGACTCCCCCAGGATTGGGTCTGGTTGCTATTAATCCTAAATCTTGGCAAGTGGTAGAAAAATCTATTAATTCACGATATTATTGGGATTTTCGTCTATATCGAGAATTTCAAACTAAATCACCTAAGCAAAAACACCTTTTACTTCTCCTGTTTCTTTGATTATCGGCTTAAATGAAGCATTAAAGATGATAAATGAAGAAGGAATAGATAGTTGCATAAAAAGACATCAGGAAGTTGCTTTTAAATTTCGTCAAGAGATAAAAAGAATTGGGTTAGAATTATTTCCTAAGAAAGAAAGCTGGTGTTCAAATACAGTAACTGCGATTAATAATCCTGAAGGAAAATCCTCGGGTAGTATTATTAAAGAACTCTTAGAGAACTATAATATAAGAGTTGCCAATGGTTTGGGAGATTTTAAAGGTAAAATGATAAGAGTTGGACATATGGGATATCAAGCAGATTATTTAAAGGCCATGAAAATAATCCATGCAATAAAAGAAATAATTAGCTAATAATAAAAAATTTCCTTATTTATAAATTTCCTTTTTTTATTTACTTTAAATTGAAGAAAAAGAATACTTGAAAATGCTTAAAGAGTATTATGACCTTCGGGGATGGAATAGTGAGATTGTACCTGAATTGAATAAAATTAAAAAGCCTTATCCTTGAATTTATTATTTCTGATTTAAAGGGGTTTTCAAAAAAATGAGAGTTTCGGTTAAATTCCTTGGACATTTGAGAGACACATTAGGGATAGAAGAATCTTATGTTTTTTTCGCAGATTCTAAACCTCATCTATTTTCGGAAATTCTAAACGAATTGGCAAATCATAAGGGAGAGACATTTTTAAAGGCTGTATACAAACCAGATGGCAGTTTTAATCCTCACATTTCGATTATTTTAAATGGAAAGGTCGTTCTGAATGATAAGATCAAAGTGAATAAAGATTGTTCAATTTTATTTATTCCTTTTACTGGTAGTGGCTGAAAGTTATTTTTAATTATGCCCAAAAAGAGAGAGAATATATTTTTAAATTATCTAAAAGCCTAAATCATGCTAATCATTAGTTAAAATTAATCAGCAGTAAGATAAAAAAAGGAAGTAAATTGAACTATGTATGTAGTAGCTAAAAAGATGAGATATATGTTTTCTATTTAAATTTAACACAATATCTTATCAATAAATATTAATATTTTTATTATATATAGGGGGTTTTAAAATGAATGGAGTAAATGGAAAAATAATTCGTGTTGATTTAAATACACAAAATATCAAAATCGATGAATATGACCGTGAATTAGTGAAAAAATACTTTACCGGTAGTGGACTTGCTGGTTATTTTTTTACCTCTGAGTTTGACAATCGAGTTGATCCAGGGAGCCCAGAAAATCCTTTATTTATCATAACTGGGTTACTTACAGGAACCCCTGTTCTTGCAGCATGTAAGACTTCAATATGTGCAAGGTCACCTCTTACCGGGATCTGGGGTGAAGCAACGGTAGGAGGGTTCTGGGGAGCGGAATTAAAATGTACTGGATACGATGGAATTATCTTTACGGGAAAATCAAAATACCCGGTTTACCTTTGGGTCAACGGTGAGGAAATTGAAATTCGGGATGCCAGAACTATCTGGGGGAAAAATACTTTTGAAGCTGATGAAATGCTGCGTAAAGCTACTCATCTAAGAGCAAGAGTGATGGCCATAGGACAATCTGGCGAAAGGATGTCAAAGCTTGCATCAATTATGGTGGAGGGAACTACTGCTAGAGCAGCTGGCAGAACGGGTCTTGGTGCTGTTATGGGGTCCAAAAATCTTAAGGGGGTTGTTGTAAAGAAATTAGATAGTTATAAAGTTGAACTAGCTAATAAAAGGGAACTTACAAAATCTCTTAAGAAGGTTGTTCCGTCTGTTGTCAAATTCAGAGAGGGATCAAAATATTATGGAACTAATGGATCGATGGTCGCTGGGCATGACCTTGGGGATGTACCTATTAAGAATTGGCAGCTTGGGAATTGGTCAGAAAAAATAAATAAGACAAGTGGTCAGGCGGTGGTTGAACAATATTTGGCCAAGCATTATGCCTGCTTTGGTTGTCCCATTCGTTGTGGTAAAGAAGTGAGATTGGATATAGGACCTTATGCGGGGATCGTTTGCAAGGGACCGGAGTATGAAACTGCGGCAGCATTTGGACCTAATCTTATGATTGACGATCTAAAAGTTATTCTTATAGCTAATGCAATTTGTAATGACTATGGAGTGGATACTATTGGTGCTGCTGCCGTGATTGCTGCGATTACAGATATTTTTGATCATGGTATAATTACGGCAGAAGATCTGGATGGAATTGAACCCCGATGGGGAGATGGTGAGGCAATGTTAAAGCTTCTAATAAAACTTGTAAAGGGAGAGGGTGTAGGGAAACTCCTAGCTGATGGAACCCAGGCACTGCGCGGATGGATAGGGAATATTGTTGAAGAATTTATTCTTTCGGTCAAAGGTTTGGATTTTGCACTTCATGATCCAAGGGCTTTTATGTCTTTAGGATTAAGTTATGCTACGTCAAACCGAGGTGCTTGTCACCTTGAAGGAATGGTTCATAGTATCGAATGGGGAACACCTCTTAAAGATTACGGCTATGAAAATGTGGATCGTTTCTCTTTCAAAGGTAAGGGAAAAATGACGGCAATTTCTCAGGACTATATGGCAACTTTAAATGCCCTGGGTTTATGCAAATTTATATTTCTTGGCCGAGTCGGACCTAGTATTGTGACAGAGTGGACAAACCATGTAATGGGATGGAACTTGACCATGGAGGAATTTATGGCCGTTGGTGAAAGGCTTTATAATCTGAAACGGCTTTTTAACGTGAGATTAGGGATCAGCCGAAAGGATGATAAACTACCTCCCAGAATATTGACTTTGGATCGTAAAGAAGGAGGAGCGGCAGGGCACCTTCCCTATTTAAATAAAATGCTTCCCGAATATTACGAGACAAGAGGATGGGATGAATTGGGTATACCAACTGTAGAAAAAATTAAAGAATTAGGTTTGGACCATCTTATATCTTATCGAGATGAAGGGTTTAAGAAAAGCTAATATGAATTTAGATTATTTTATCCAGCTTTAAAGTCGCTCAAGAGAACCTATTTCATTACAAGATAAAAGGTAAATATATATTTCCAATTATGGTATACATAATGTAAGGAAAGTTGTATATTGAAAAATTATCGTTGAAACTTGCGATTATTTTCAAACTATGTCTTCAAAGAGAAGGCTATGAATAATATCCACATAGAATAAGAGATTACAAAAGGAGTAGATGTGCCAAACTTATCGTTATATGGGTACATCTAGAAGCTGTCGCTCTGCGAATGTTTTGGGAATTTGTTCCACCAGAAATTATCAAGAGACCTATTTCGATGAATTTGAAAAAATTACAGGTGAAAGATTAGCTAAGGATTTTATTACCGCTCATCATACCTGCTATCGATGTCCTGTGATATGTGAGAAGATCTGTGAAGTTAAAGAAGGAGAATATGCGGGGGCTCTTTCAGAGGGTCTGGATTATGAGACTATATTTGCGTATGGACCAGAATGTGGCAATAGCTCCATGGAATCAATCATCAAGGCAGGGATGTTGAGTGATCATTTAGGGCTTGATTCTATTTCAACAGGTAGTTACCATTGGATTTGCCATGGAATGCTTTGAGACTGGCTTACTTTTCAAAAAAGATACCGATGGAATGCAACTAAACTTTGGTAATCATAAGGCAGTTGTAGAAATAATCAAGAAGATTGCTTATAGGGAAGGAATAGGAAACTTACTGGTTGAAGGCTCCAAATCCTGATGAGGTCGGTAGAATTCTGTTGTTGGTATCGAGCTTTTGAATCAGGTAATAATACAGTAACAGAGGGAATTATTAATCCCTTATATTAACTCTTGGTATTCTTGGTAACGATATTTTGGCTGTTTTTAGGGGGATTATTAATAAATGGGTTATTCTTGAACCAGAACCTTTTACAAAATATGGTCCTATTATATATATTTTGATGATTTATTTATTTTTATCTAATTTATGTCTATTAATTTTTGGATTAGCAGGAGCGAAAATGTTTTGTAAAGTTGTTAAGGCACCCGCAGATATTTTAGCACCGATTATTATATTAGGCACTATTGGTGCATATTTCGGTAACATCCGGACACTGTTTCCGGTAACTTCCGGACAGCATTTCGGAATTATCCGGACAGTATAACGGCATATCCGGACACCTTGTCGAATCATTAAATAATAGGTACTCTTTAATTACAATAATTAAAGGGGGCCAAATAATGAGGAGGCTAGATATGCTAAAAACGAGAGAAATACTAAGATTAAGACACGAATTAGGATTATCGTTAAGAGAAATAGGTCAAGTTTGCAGTTGTGGGAAAACAACGGTATCAGAGATTCTCATGCGAGCTAAAAGGGCCGAAATAGTGTGGCCGATTGACCTTAGCGATAAGCAATTGATGTCCAAACTTTATCCGCCTACAGAAACTAAGACATCAGTTCATGAACCCGATATGGAATACACTTTTCAGGAGATGAAGAAAAAGAAGGTAACCTTGATGCTTTTGTGGGAAGAGTATAAAGAAAAACATCCCGGTGGAATCATGTATACCCAGTTCTGTGACCGTTATCGGAAATTTAAAAAAGTAAATAAGATCTCCTTGCATAAAGAGCACAAAGCAGGTGAAGAGATGGAAGTTGATTGGGCCGGAGACCATATCTCCTATGTGAAAC
>Ga0209121_10002301_pt1 | contig 19534 bp, 19 predicted proteins | sample Cruoilmetagenom3_FD_187292 | JGI IMG/M metagenome (GOLD analysis project Ga0209121, IMG submission 187292) | Oil polluted marine microbial communities from Coal Oil Point, Santa Barbara, California, USA - Sample 3 (SPAdes) (version 2) | ecosystem: Environmental > Aquatic > Marine > Oil seeps ...
TAAAAGGTGGGTATATCCCCCTTTTTTCTATCACTTTTATGGACACTCCCCTGCTCTTCTGATATAATCCTAACCGCTATGAAGAAAGATATTCATCCAAAATACAACAAAGAGGTAAAAGTAACTTGTTCATGTGGGAACAGATTTGTAACAGGTTCTACAGTAGATAGTGACGAGATAACAGTAGAACTCTGTTCTAAATGTCACCCCTTTTATACTGGTGAACAGAAGCTTCTAGAGAATAATATTGTTAAGAGATTTGAGGAGAGAGCTAAGAAAAGTGCAAAGATGTCTTTCAGAAGTAAAAGAGAGAAAATGGAGAAGAGGAAAAGTAAGAAAGACTCGCCTAAAAAACCATCCTCTTCACTTACTCTTAAAGATATGCTTGCTAACGCAAATATCTCAAAGTAAGAAACTCCAATTATTTCCATTAAAATGATATCATCCATATAGATGGACACCCAAGTATTAAAGAAAAAGTACAATATCCAAGAGCCAGAAGAGAAGAAAAAATCCTTAGAGAAACAGATGGAGAAAGCACATAATACCGGCGTTGATATGTCTAAACTAAGTGCAGACTTAGCTTACTACACTGGACTCTTCAATACGATCAAAGAGTTAAACACCCAAATACAAAGATATGAAGATGCGAAGGAAATAATTAACCAATCAAGTGATGCTGAATTAAAAGAACTAGCAAGGGTTGAGCTTGAAGAGCTAGAAAAAAGTATACAAAAATTTGATGAAGAAATTAAAAGAATGCAAATTGAAAGGGAATTTAGTGATGAAGATGATAACAAGAACGTAATAATTGAGATAAGGGCGGGAGCTGGGGGAGAGGAGGCCTCTCTTTTTGCTCGAGATCTTTTTGGAATGTACAGAAGCTACTCTGAAAAACAAGGTTGGAGGGTTGAAACAATTGATAGCAACACTTCAGAAATCGGAGGATACAAAGAGATAATTGCCAAAATAGAGGGTAAAGATGTGTATAACAAATTGAAATATGAAAGCGGTGTTCACAGAGTTCAAAGAGTTCCAGTAACGGAATCCTCTGGAAGAATCCATACCTCAACCGCTTCTGTGGCGATTATGCCAGAGGCTAATGATATAGATATAAAGATCAAGCCAGAGGACCTGAGAATTGATGTAATGAGGGCAACAGGTGCTGGAGGGCAGTGTGTTAATAGAACAGACTCTGCGGTCAGGATTACACATATTCCTACAGACATTGTGGTTAGTTGCCAAGAAACAAAGCATCAAGCACAAAATAAAGAGAAAGCAATGGCAAATTTACGCTCCCGACTATATGAAAAAAAGAAAAGAGAAGAAGACTCTAAAAGATCGAATCTTCGGTCTTCTCAAATTGGTGGGGCTATGAGAGCTGAAAAAATAAGGACTTACAACTTCCCACAAAACAGAGTAACTGATCATAGAATAAAGAAATCATGGCATGATATTGAGTCAATAATGTACGGAGATTTGGAGGAAATAATTAACGATGTGAAGGAGGGAATACAATTGGAAGCTATAAAAAATGGGAAGTAATCTAGCACAAATTTTTAGAATCCGAAAGATGCTTAGGAGAATTAAGTATCCAGATTCACTCCGTATATCCAGAGAAATTGTAAAATTCCTAGAAGGAAACAAAAGCAAGAAAGAGGAGGATATACTTAAGAGACTTTATAAGAACGAGCCTTGGGAATATGTTTGTGGTATAGCAGATTTCTGTGGAATGGACTTCATAGTAAATACACACACATTGATTCCTCGTATAGAAACAGAGAAAGTTGTAAGCGATTCTCTTGAAATAATAAAAGAATTGGATATAAAAAACATAATAGATGTTGGAACAGGTTCTGGTTGTATTATTATTTCTATCGCGAAAGAGCTAAAAACAGACAAGCTTTATTCTATGCATGGAATAGATATTTCCAAAAGAGCATTAAAAATTGCCAGAAAGAATGAGAAAAAACTACTTGAAAAGAAAAGAATTAAATGGATATCTAGCGACCTTATAAAGAAATTACCTAGAGTTAAAGGCTCAACCCTTTTAATTGCAAATCTCCCATATATTCCTACTCAAGAATATGAAAAGTTAGATGATAGTGTAAAAAAATATGAACCTAAACTCGCACTAGATGGAGGGGAAAATGGCCTAGATATGTACAAAAGACTGTTTAAACAGATTGAAGAGAAAAAGCTCCTCCTAAAAGCAATGTATCTTGAAACTGATGAAAGAACATTCGAAGATACTCTATCCTTAATAAAAAAGCACTTCCCAAAAGCCGAAGTCAACAAATTTAAAGACTGTTTTGATAAATACCGCTTTATCAAAGTTCTATTTTAGTCGGATTCTGTTAAAACGACTTTTACTGTTTGAGTTGCCCCCTCTCTCCATATCTCTAAAGAGATCTCCTCCCCCACTTCATAGCTTTGTATTGTAAAGCTAAGAGATTGTCCAACGTCTTCATTCTCTATTTTTGTAATGATATCACCTCTTTGGATATCTGCTTCAGCGGCAGGCCCATTAGGGTCTACTGTTATGACTAGAGCTCCAGCAACAACATCTTGATAGTATATAGCCTCATACTCGGAGATTATCCTGTAAGATACTCCTAAGTAAGGTTTGATAAATTTACCATAGGTTCTATACTCTTCTAGTCTCCTTTTGACTGTATTTACTGGCAAAGCGAATGATATATTATCTGCATTTGCTGTAGTTGCGAAGTTAATTCCAACAACTTTCCCCTCGGTACTAATTAAAGGTCCCCCAGAATTGCCTGGATTAACAGCAGCATCCGTTTGGATAACCTGTTCATATGTTTTTGTAGTCACACCAAACCATCCTGAAGATGTACTAACAGAACGATTTAACCCACTTATCACTCCCGTTGTGACACTTCCCGCATACTCTCCTAACGGAGTTCCTATAGCTATAACTGTTTGCCCTACCATTAAGTTGTCTGAGTCCCCCAATTTTACACACGGTAAAGAGGTCGCATCTATCTTAAGTAGTGCTATATCACTACTATCATCTCTTAATATCTCAACAATATCATATTCTTCGCCATCGCTGGTGGTTACCTTATATGTTGCTGAAGTATCAGATACAACATGTTGATTAGTTATAACAATACCATTAGGGTCAACTATAAAGCCTGTCCCAATATTGCTGACCTCATCAACAAGACCTTCTCCAGATCTAAGTGTGAGCTGACTTACAGCAATGCTTACAACAGAGGGTGAGACTTCCTCTACAACATTTATTATTACATTCTCTTCGTCGGTTATGGTTAAAGAAACATCCTCTTCCTCAACTTCAGCTGCTTTATTCAGAAGAAAATCTTGTATCGGTTCTGAGTATCTGATAAGAATCAAAAGTGATGTTAGAGAAACAATTACCGTTGTAAAGATTAGTGTCGCTATTCCAAATAATTTAACATGTTTGTATTTATCCAATATGGTACGACCCTTCTTAACTTCCCTACCCTCCTCCTTTCTTTGTTTTTTCTCCTTTCCTTCCATTGTTAAATTCCTTAAAAAATTATTTGCTTAATAATTCTAATGCTTTTTCATACTGTTTATCAACCCCTTCTACGAAATCCTCATTACTGTTTTCGATTTGAATATCGGGTGTAATTGAGTTTTCTCTGTTTAACCATGTCCCGTCTGGCAGTAACCACTTTAGAATAGTGATATGAATACTTGATCCATCATTCAAATCAAATACACTTTGTGCTGTACCCTTACCATAGGTTTTTGTCCCAATAACTATTGCAGCATCATTTTGTTGTAATGCCCCCGCAAAGATTTCTGAGGCAGATGCACTACCCTCATCAACCATTATTACTATATCTTTTCCTAATAGAGCTCCCCCACTCTCCGCCTCAAAATTTTGAATGTTTCCATCCCCATCTGATTGCTGAGATATTAGTACCCCTGAATCTAGGAAATCATCTGCAGCATACACGGCAGCATCAAAATACCCACCGGGGTTACCCCTTAAATCGATTAAGACCCTGTCCACACCACTCTCTACGACATCTTCAACTACTTGATTCCATTTTATATTCCACACATTTAGAGATGCTTCTGTGAATCTCGTTATATCTATCAGTGCAATGTCTTCATCCTCTCCAACATATGAAAGCTCCATACTGGGTACTGTTATCTCACTTCTAACTATTTCAACCATGGTTGATTGTATCTCCCCTTTATGTAGAATTTCTAAAACAACCTTTGTTCCAGCTTCTCCCCTAATTTTTTGAACAATTTCATATATATTATCTCCGTTTTGCAGTTTATAATCATCGACAGCTAAGATATAGTCTCTAGGCTTTAATCCTGCCTTTTTAGCAGGCGAGCCCTCTAAAGGTGATACTATAATTATGTTCCCATCTTCGTATCCTAGTTCTGCTCCAATTCCCTCAAAATATTTCCCTTGGTTCGATGCATTAAAATCTTCTGTCTCATCTGGAGTTAGAAAAACAGTCGCAGGATCTCCATATGCATTAACCAAGCCTTTAACAGCTCCATACACTTTCTCTTCTTGAGATACTGCATCATCCTCAACATACTTTTTCTCCATTAGATCCCATACATCCCAGAAAAGAGAGAACTCAATCTCTTTTGTACCTCCAAAATCGAGACTTCCTAAAGCCTCGGGAGATACATTCCTTCCAAATATTACTCCGACACAAAAGGTTACAACAGCAAGCATTAAAATACCAAATATCCTAGCCCCTCTCTTCTCGTTTCTCATGATGTACTAATTAAAAATAAACTCGACTTCTATTATATTATCAAAAACGAAATTATTACAAATCGATAAAGTCAACCAACCCGATATTTATCACCGCAGAACCCTTTTTGGGAAAATCAATTATTAATGATTTACTCTCTTCTTCAAAGTCAGACACTTCTCCTATATATCCATAGGTACTAGTTGCTCTCGAAATAATTTTTTGACCAATATAACTCTCAATGAACCAGTTGTTATTTTTAAAGTTAATATCCTTTAAAACAAAGATCTGATTTTCTTCATTATCGATAAGTGCATAGCTGTCTTTTAGAGAAAGAAATGTTTTAAGGAATTGATTATCACAATGCACAGAACCAAAACCCCCCAATACAACTACAGGTAATCCCATATCTCGAAACTGCTTGTATGATGTCGCGTATGTTATAACTCCAACTGCTCCTCTCTCAAAAAGTTCAACAGCAAGAGAGCTGTATAGATATGGTCCGACCCAAACTATCCTCTCACTATAATCATCTTCTAATATATCTTCTTTCAAAATACTTTTCCCATCACCCAATATGTCCAGTCTACCCAAGACCTTCCCCTTCCTTTGGCTGGTTACAACTGCATCTATAGCAACAAGATTCGATTTAATAACAAGACCTTCCATTGGGTCAATACCTAATACTTCGGCTTCAAAATTACTCTCCAATACTGTTTCTTTTTCCTCCCCTAGAATATCTATATATCCATATTCTAATCTTGTAAGATCTAGAATCCCGGTAATTGGGGACTTAATCTCAGTAACGGTGAGCCCTCCTTTGGAAGTTTTCTTTGCAATTATCTCTCCTCTGTCTACATACTCACCATCAATTTTTGCTACAAACCTCTCACATTCTGTTTTCTTGCAATGTAGAACTTTTGGGAGATTTATTGTCTTTTTTAGTGTACTCACAAACCTATGAAGAAATTCTTTACCTACGGATATCTTTCCCTGGCGTACTAGCACTCTATCTTCATCTTTCAATGGTATTCCAATTTCATGTTCTGAATATTTCTCGAATATTCTATTTCTTATTTCCATCACTCCATGTGTTTATTTTAATCCTGTTTTTGTAAACATTCGGTCCATACACAATTGGCCTTTCCCTTGCATCGATAACGATATCCTTAAATACTACATCCGTTTTTGATGAAAGGAATTCTATATTGTTAGAAGTGAAATGAGAAAAAAAAGCTCCATTTAATAATTCTCCCTGTACTAATATCTTCTCATATTTGGTTGGCAAATTAATTACTTGCAGATTAGAACTTAGACCATATACCTCCTGTGTATCAAACTCTTGTGAAAGTAATTTTGCAGAGAAAATAGATTTATTTCTACTCTTTTTAGGTATTACTGGAATTATTACCTTATATGCAAAAGGGAGAACATCTCTCTTAAATACAACGACAGACTTGGATTCCTCTCTCTTCAGTAAGCTTTTCCCAAAACTCAATACCTTGTTTGAATTATCTACAAAGAGATCAATTATTCCCTCCAATTCTAGTCCATCTATTAGGGAGAATAGTAGGAAATCTTCTGTTAGAAGATTTGAAATGTTTCCAGACAGGAATATTGCCGATCTCTTCCTCCCAAAGTTATTAAATTTCTCTGAATTAGACTCCTTTATGGAAAGCAGTTGTAGAGTTGTAAAAGCTCTCAGAACATCATTAATGACAGGATTGGAGATATATTTATGATTATGAGCTATAAAGTTTGCCCATTTATTAGAAATCTCTTCTGAAGAGGAATCTACTGCAAGAAAGGCCTGTAACTTCAAACTCCTTACGAAATCAATTACCCCTATCTCATTCTTCCAATCAATTTTTGCTTTTACGAAAGAATCTTTCTCGTTCTTTCTTGCCCTATACAAAGAAAAATGAGAAATATCTAAATCTACCCAAATAATGTCCTCATATCCCAACCTATCAAGAAAACCCTGAAGTAATATCTCCATATATCGATCGTCCAGCATACGCAGTACAATATCTTTAGAAAATTGCTTAACAGATCTATAAATATTTTTGAAAAAGGGTTGATTATCATCCACTACAAATCTAATTCCAGATATTCCTATCCCCTCCTCCTCAAACTCCTTTACCTTAAACGCTCCTTCCCATACTCTATCTACGATATCCCAATTGAGAACCTTTTCCAAAGAATCAAAATACTCAAACCAAAAATCCTTGGTAAAAACTATATCATCAAGTCTAAATTTAAGTGGGGAAAGATCTGTTTTATCTGAAAGAACATACGTGTTGTTTGATTTAACATCTGTATATGCCAAGTTAGCATAAATACAGTTATCTTTGATTAAGATATCTAGATATGCGTTTTTTCTTAGTATGGGCAGATTATCCATTGCATACATAGTTTACCAGTAAAAGAGAAATTTTAAAACAAAAGAGGTCAACAGACCTCTTAAATATCACTCCTATTGAAATCGATTTTTCTACTCATTTGCAGAGTAAGGAAGAAGAGCCATAAATCGTGCTCTTTTGATTGCTCTTTTAAGTTGCTTTTGATGCTTGTGACAAACTCCTGATTTCTCTACAGAGATAATCTTACCTCTAACAGAAGTAAACTTCTTCAATTGGTATACATCTTTGTAAGAAACACTTTTAACACCAGAGTCACAGAGTGGACATGAAAGATTTTGAACCACTCTCCTTCTCCTTCTATGTCTCCTCTTTTTATTATCATCTGAATCGTCCTCTCCAGTTACACTCTTTTCATCAAAGACATCCTTTAAACTTGGATTTATTACTTTGTTCTGCTTCTCTTCCTCTTCCTTCGGCATTAAAACCAATAACTAAAATTTAAAATGGTAAATCAGAATCTTCCAATGGGTCTTCATCTGCGACCTCTTCATCATCAGAAGACACCTCTTCCTTGCTTTGATCCTCTGGCACTTCAGATTCATCCATACCGACACCATTCTTCCCCTTACTATCAAGTAGTATCATATCATCAACTCTAACCTCGGTTTTATATCTTTTGGAACCATCATCCGATTCCCAAGACCTAGTAGTAAGAGACCCCCCTATATATACCTTCATTCCCTTTGCTAAAAGCTGCTGACATATCTCTGCAATTTTATTCCATGCAACAATATTATGGAATTCTGCTATCTCTTTTACATTCCCCTCCTGATCCTTCCAAGATTTGTTAGTAGCTACCCCAAAAGTAACTACAGGAGTACCATTATTGGTATACCTCATCTCAGGATCTCTTGTTAAATTGCCAATTAACTGAACCTTATTTAACGATCTTACCGCCATCTCTTTATATATAATAATTTAAACTTATCTTTAATTTTAACAACCAAAAATTAAAAAATAGTAAACTAAATCTCTATCTGTTTCTTTTTAATTCTTTTTCCTATCTGACTAGGCTCTTCAACTTCAAGAATCATAAATCTAAGAATCTCTTGTTTAAGCTGTAATTGCCTTTTCATCTCATTTATATTCCCAGGGTGATTCTTGAAATTGTAAACAATATAATAGCCCTCATTCTGACCATCAATTTTGTAGGATAAGTATCTTTTCCCCCAAACATCAACATCTACTACTTTTCCCCCATCTTGAGACATCATCTTTATGAATTCTTTATGAAGACTCTTCCGTAAATCATCAGGAAGTAATGGCTTTAAAGCAACCATTAATTCATAATTTCTCATTTTCTTCTCTTTCTCTACTAACATCTGTATATTTACTATCTCTAACTTAGCGAGTGGATTTTATCAGAAAAAGTCACTTTACACAACAATCTCAATGTATACTCCACACAATAGGCAGGTGAATGTTAGCATTATTTAGAAAGGATTTCAAAGTTTCTACTAGTCAATCATAATCTCTTCAAACATTAACATCGCGTCCGTCTTGATTCGCCCACTATTACAAAACAAAATATCCCCGATAGCAGCTCTAAATATTCTTGTTTGGGTAGCATGTTTTTCTCTCATATATCTCTTATATTCTTTCGCCTTAGATGGAGTTCTTGCCAACCAAATACCACCCCAGTCACCTTTCCCCTCCTCTATCTCTTCGGGTAGTAAACGAAACCATTCACCAACAGAATACTTTATAATATTAGGGTTTCCCCTTAATCCAAGAGATTGTAAATCCTCTGTAACAACCCTATATCCCATTGGATAAATCTCCCCCTCTATGACAACTGTATGGATATTATATTCTTTCTGACCCGATGTTTCAGTTCCCAATTCTGATTTCCTATTCCCCATTAATCTTCCAGATTAAATAATCTGCTTCAAATACTACTGATTAGCAAGTATGATCACATAATCACCATCTTTAACTATATACTCCTTCCCATGGTTTTTAACTATCCCCACTTCCCTTGCCTTATTCCACCCTCCAATATCGAGCATCTCCCCAACATTCACAACATCGGCGGTAATAAAGTTATTGCCAAGATCAGTATGTATTACACTAGCAGCACTCTTAATGTCAGCCCCTTTTTCTATGCTCCAAGCATTGCACTCTTTAGATGAGCCCGTATAGAAGGTAATCAGATTCAGCCTTCTATAAGCACTCTTAATAATATCTTCAATAGTTAGGGGTTTTTTTCCTAAAAGTTCAATATACTCATCAAGTTCTTTCTCCTTCATATCTGCTAAATCAGACAGAAGCTTTACATCAACTTTAAGAATATACTTTTTCTCTTTATCTCCTGAAATCTCAGCTAACTCTTCTTCCCATTTTTCTAATTCTTCGCTATTAATACCCTCTTTTGTATTTAAAATGAATACCCTTTCTTTATTTGTTAGCAGAAACATGTTGTCTACGATGTTTCTCTCTTCCTTATTCAATTTCATATCTATCACAGGTTTTCCCTCTTCCAACCATTGAATACTCTTTTTAAGAGTATCTAATTCTAATTGAATCTTCTCGGTAACACCTGACCTACTATTTCTCTTAATCGTGTCACACCTTCTTTCTAAGACTTCGATATCCTTCATAATTAGTTCTGCTTGTACTATTTCAAAGTCATCGATAGGATCTATTCGGTTGTATACATGAACAATTTGCTCACTTGGGAAAGCTCTTAGTACATACAGGATTACATCTACCTCCCTAATATGTGATAAGAACTGATTACCAAGTCCCTCTCCCTTAGAGGCACCTTTAACTAATCCTGCTATATCAACAAAGGTCATAGAGGATGGAACTATCTTTTCAGAGCTTAGGAATGCCGCTAGCCTATCCAGTCTCTCGTCAGGTATCTTTACTACCCCTATATTCTTATCTACAGTACAAAAAGGATAGTTCTCTGCAGGAACAGACTTTTTAGTAAGTGCATTGAAAAGTGTAGATTTTCCTGAATTTGGCAATCCCACTATCCCCAAAGATAGTGTGTGTGATCTCACAACATTAGACATTTCCCTTTGTTTAGAATATATTTTAACCCCTGGATTATACCACTTTAAAACAATTTAATTCTAAAGTAATATATTAGGAATGAAACTGTCCAAGAAGATACTATACATAGTCCTGTCATTCGCATCTCTTTTTTTGTTAAAAAGCTATGCCCTCGGTGCAGAGTACGATTTCTACATCACACAGGATACAATACTCCACTATGTGACTGGAAATGATTATGTCGATGTAGAGATCATGTTTAACAGAGAGATAGAGAATAGTTCTTACTACTTCTCTGCACAAGGGGAACAGATATTTCATATTCCAGATCCCATTGGAAAAGAAGATTCAGAAGTTCTTGAGCAGAGAGAATTCAAAAAGGACTCTATAAGGGTTACGAATAGAGGTGGAGATTCGATAGAATACTCTGTTGAAGAGTTAGATATTGGGGAAGGGATGTATGTAAAGGTCCCCAACTATACTGAAACAAAACATGGATATAACTATACTGTATATGTAAATTACAATGTCCATGAATATGTTACAAACAGTGGTGGACTAATTAAAATCGAGTATCCTGCACTTAGCGAAGATACTAAACTTGAACAGGTAGACCAATCAAGTGGTACTAAGACTAAGATTACATACAATCTAGACATTATTGTAGATGAGAATATCCCAGAACTTGCGAAAATATCCCCTCAGAAATATCAAAAAAGTGACCAAGGCGAAATGATTGTATACTCTTTTGATTCTCAAAGTAGAATTGATCACCCCATCCTATTAGAATTTGGAACCTCTTTAATATATAGATTCAAAATTAGTTTACTGACTGAAAAGACAGATAACATTATTCCCGAAAAATACTCACAAAATGTTCAGACGATATCTACAAATATATATGAGATGGCAATACCTAGAGACTTTGGTGAAACCAACCAGAGGGTAAAGATAGAAGAAATCAACCCTACTCCAAAAAAAATTGTGATGGATAATGAGGGGAATGTTATTGCAACTTTCGAGGTCCCTGCAAACAAAGATGGTGAGATACATGTCTCCGGCTATATCTGGTTAGAGCAACCATCTCTCGAAGAGGGTTTCAAAATACCAGATATTTCATATCAAGAATACAAAGAGGAGATAAATTCAGATTTGAATCTTAGTAAGTATTTGCAATCAGGTTCATTTTGGCAGGTAAACGATTCCTATATAAAGTCTGAAGCAGCAAAATTGCTAGAAGAGAAAGAAAGCGTAGAAGAGATAATAAGAGCAGATTATACATATATAGGAGAGGCTCTAACCTATGATGATAGTATGATTGATAATTTAGCAGAAAACAGACGAAAAGGAGCTAAAGATGCCCTTGATTCAGGAATTGGAGTCTGCATGGAGTATGCTGACTCCTTAACAGCAATTTTAAGAGCACAAGGGATCCCTTCTAGAATAGCTTTTGGGTACTCAAGCAGCGGGGAGGACAGCTATGCTGAAGCGGGCCATTCTTGGGTACAAGCATGGATTCCAGAATATGGTTGGCTGAGTATTGATCCCACTTATGAGGGAGAGAATATGAAAATCGGACCAAATATTGACCTTATCCTTCTAAGTACACAATACAATGACGAAGATAGGAGATTAAAGATATTTTCTGCAGATTCATTCTCTCAAGAATCCGATAATCTTAAAATTCAAGTATACCCTATCACAGAAGAATCAATAACGAACGAGACAAATCTTCTGTCATACTCGGAAATTCAGTTTGAAAGCGATGAATATTCAACAAGAGAAATGGTAAACATGGTTGTAAAAACAACCCCTATCGGAAAAGCCTTAATAATCATACTCCCGATATCGATAACTATCTTTTTAGTAATATTACTCCTCTCTTTAACAGTCTCTCTAATAAAAAGGCTTAGAACTGATAAAGCTTCTCCAAATCAACAGCCTTAAGGCCTTCCTCCATTCTATCCTCTGCAGTTGCATAGAGAGTTATAAGTACGTCTCCTTTCTTAACCTTATCTCCTTGTACCTTATGAAATTGTATTCCCGCCTCCTTAATCATTGGTGTACCTAGAGATCTTGCTATCTCTACTATTTCTCTTGTATCAAGACTTTTAATCACACCACTTTTAAGAGATTTCACTTCATGAGTGATTTTTCCTACCTCTAAATCGGTTGATTTTAGTTCTTTCTTCGCACCTTGAGCCTTGGCAATTTCCCAGAATTTCTTAAGAGCTTTCCCTGAATCTAGTAAATCTAGTGCAAAGTTTTTACCCATACCCTTTTTAGCCTTTTCTGTATGCTCAAAAATTGTTGCTGCCATATCAAGTACAGTATCTTCTAAATCCTCCGAGCAATCGTCGGCCCTTTCTAGAATCTCTAAACACTCCCTCATTTCTAAAAATGGTCCAACCCCCCTACCATCAGGTCCTTTAATTATCCTCTTGTGTGTTACACACTTAATATTGAATTTATCAAATAGTTTCTCAAACTCTCGGGCAAGAAACTCTAAGTCATCAGGTCTTTCTATCTTTGTTCCACTACCATAAGGGAGATCAATTAATACAAATGTCACTCCCATAGCAACCTTTTTTGCAACGATACTTACCAGAACCTTCTGAAACTCCTGTACTCTTAAAGACCTCTCAACGTTTATGATTTCATCATCAGCAGGAGCTAAATACAATGAACCTCCCCATACCATACATGCCCCAACCTGTTCAACAACTTTATATACCTGCTCCTTATTCAAAGCTACAGGCATAACACTCTCTAAGATATCTGTTGTCCCTGCCGGAGAAGTAATTGCCCTAGTAGATGTATTCGGAACAACCAAGCCTGCAGCGGCAAGAATTGGAATTAATGTTGGCGTAATTCCCTTCCCAGCTGTTCCACCAATCGAATGCTTATCAACTACTAACTCTTTATTCTCTTTTATATATTTAAAGTCTAGAATTTCACCAGACTCAGCCATACCTTTTGTCATTCCATATATTTCATCGTCTGTAAAACCTGGATTGAAGAAAGTAGAAACAAAGAAGGCAATTTCCGTCTCTTTCAACTTACGATTACCAATATCCCTCATTATTTTCAACAATTCTTCTTGGTTTAATCTATGTCCTGAGATTTTTTTTCGGATAGCATCAAGAGCCTCACTTGTGGATGGTATATCAACAAGAACGCTTGCATTGTCTGGAATATGATATTCGTCTACAATCTCCTCATAAAGACCAACAGAACCTGGGTTAATCCTTGAATCTGTAATTATAACTTTTACGTAAAGTTCTATATCCTTGTAGCCTATTAATACAATACCCCCCTCTTTCACACCTAGATCCTCAGAGTCCTTCCTATGCATTAAAATATATAGGTTTTTACCTCCTTCGAGATCAAATTTTTTACTCTTTAGATATAATGCCATTTTTATTAAACATTTAAATTATTTTCGAATAACCAAGAGTATTTCGCTTTAACAATATCTTCAATATCTCCAGGTTTAATGATACCAAATTCAGTCATGAATCCAGATATGAGATTCTTATCCACTATCTCAAATGCAGGATTATACATTCTTAATCCCTTGGGTGCATCACTCCATAACTCCTTGTTCTCTCTAATTTCAATCTCAATATCATTCCTCTTTATATCAGGTGCCACCTTTAAAAGTGGTGAAACAACATAGAGATTCTGGGTGGCCCAATGAGCAGCCATAGCTATACCCCAACTACCTATTTTGTTTATACAGTATCCATCCAAAGTGATCTGATCACAACCTATAAACACAGCATCTATTGGAACGGAGCCCCTGCCAATTACAAAAGATTCTGCAGCACTGTCCGCAATCAACGTGGTAGAAATTCCTGCCTCTAAAAGGCTTTTTGCAGTTTTATGACCCTGGAACCTAGGCCTCGTTTCGGTACACACAACATCATATGAACTCTTTCCTTTACCTATTTCTTTGATAATAGAAACTGCTGTTGAAGAGTGACAATGTGTCAATACATTCTCAAAATATCTAACATATGGTACCCCCAACTCAATGATTGCTCTCTTTGAGTCGGATATCATAAAGAGATATTTATCACAGAGATCCATAAGCACCTGTTTCATGGCAGCTGTTGTGTGTAAATCATTCAATCTCTCTTTATACATATGAGAAATGTATTTGATAGCATTTCTAGCTAATGGCTCATTCTCTCTCGCATTAGACAACTTCTCTCCTACTCTAATTAATTCTTTGTAAAACACTTCCCTTTCTGAAATATTTGATTCTTCTATGAAAATCTTTATACCCTCAACAGTTGCAATAGCAACATTCGTCGCTCCTTGTATGTTCAAGTCTTTAATATCTTTTTCAATATCCAGAATCTGCTTAACACTCATAACTACTTGAGTTCAAACTCTTCATTTAATTTAGGTATATCCACCTCTATACCGAGTTCCGACCTAATATTACTCCCAAATCCAATAGCGATTTCTTCGTCGGCGTGAACAATGAAGATCTTCTTAGGACTATGTCCAAAACTTCTCAACCAATACCTCAGATCTCGCTGGTCTCCATGGGCTGAAAATCCACCTAATGTGTGTATGTGTGCATTCACTGCAAGCTTGTTACCCATGACCCTAATTTCTTTCTGTTTATCTACAATTCTTCTACCTAATGTCCCCTCAACCTGATATCCTACAAAAAGCATATGCGTATTACTCTTCTCAATATGGTTCTTAATATGATGAACAATTCTTCCTCCTGTACACATTCCGCTACCAGCGATAATTACAACACCTTTCTTGGATATCAACCTCTTCGATTCCTCTGCAGAGTCAACCATCACTAATCCAGGGAAGTTGAAAGGATCATCCCCTTTCTCCAGAAGTCTCCTTGCATCTTCATCATAGAAGGTTGGATACTTCTTGAACACCTCTGTAGCTTTAGAAGCCATTGGACTATCCAAAAATACCTCCATTCCCTCAATTATTTTGTTTTCGACAAAAAGATTAATCTCATACAATACTTCTTGTGTTCTCTCTACAGCAAAGGAGGGAATTAATACATTCCCTTGCTCTTCTTTGGCTTGTTTAAGTACAGCAAGAAATTCAAGTAAGGTCTCATCCCTACTTTTATGCAATCTATTACCATATGTAGCTTCACAAACGACATAGTCTGCTTCTCTTATCAAATCAGGATCTCGAACTATTCTAGCCCCAGGTTGACCGATATCCCCAGAAAACACTATTTTACGGGTCCTTCCTTCTTTAGTTTTTATCCAAAACTCCATCATTGCAGAGCCTAAAATATGTCCAGCATCTCTCATCCTGAATTCAACACCCTTCTTTATATCGACAGATGCCCCATATGGATAAATTTCAAAGAGATCTAGAGCTGCTTGCACATCTTCTTCTGAGAACAGAGGAACCCTATTAGCATACAAAGATCCCTCTTCTGATGGATCTACATCTCTATCCTTGTTCTTTCTCCTCGCACTCCATCTCTCATATTCCTCTTTCTGTAAATGAGCAGAATCTAAGAGAACTATCTCTGCCAAATCTCTAGTTGGTTGGGTAGAAATAACCTTACCATTAAATCCCTGCTTAACAAGTATTGGAATCCTTCCACAGTGGTCATAATGAGCATGGGTTAGGAAAACAGCATCAAGTTGTGCGGGATCAAAAGGAAATGGCTCATAATTAAGCTTATCAATCTCTTCCTTTCCTTGAAAAGCACCACAATCAACCAGAAATTTAAACTCTCCCGTATCAATATAGTAGCAGGAGCCTGTCACTGTTCTAGTAGCACCGCAAAATTTTAACTTCATATCAGGCAGTAGATAATTTAATTACAATATATTACAACATACGCCTTGCTTCATCCAGTAAATTCTCTTTCGTATTCATCATAGGTTCCTCTATAACGATATCTAAGAGGACTTTTAAAATAGATCCCATTTGTGGTCCCGATTTTACTCCAATACTCTTTAGATCTTCTCCATTAACTGCTAAATCTGTGACCTTCAGAGCCATATCTTGAGCTCTGACCTTAGATATGTGTTTCTGTAACTCGGTTATCTCCTCTGGTTGAAAAGGACTACTAGGATTTGATGTCGCATCTGCTATCCTCAACTTAAAAAGATCTTCAACATTCTCTTCGCCTACTCTGTTTATAAATCTCCTAACGGCAGCATCACCCCATCTACCTAATTCTAATTTTTCTAACTCATTTTTTTTGATGTTTTGGTTTGCATGAGGATAGTAGAACATATGATTCCTTATTAATATTTTTGCCCTATTAATGTCCGATTTTGAGAACCTCAATCTCTTCATAATGTCTTCAACCATTTGAACACCCATAATATCATGTCCATAGAAATGACCATCTCCCATATCTGTTCTGGGTTTTGCAATATCATGCAAAAGAGCTACTAATTTAATAGAATCCTCTGCTACATCACATGTTTTTAAACTATGCCAATATACATCATGCGTATGATAGAGCTTTTGCTCTACACCGTATGTTTCAACTAATTCCGGAATAAATATTGATAAAAGCCCCGTTTGTCTCATTAAATCAATCCCTTTGGAAGGTTTTGGAGAATTTAACAAGAGCTTCATAAACTCATCTCTAATTCTTTCCATAGAAACCTGCTTAGCAACAGGTAAGCTCTTTTTAATTGCTTCTAATGTTTCTCCCTCTATTTCAAAACCCAACTGAGAAACCATTCTACAAGCCTTAAAAGCACGTAACCCATCCTCTTTAAATCTTTCCAAGGGTGAGCCAACCGCCTTTATTAATTTCATATTAATATCGTTAATTCCATTAAATGGATCGTCTAAATCCCAATCCCTATTGATTTCTCCCCCATTTAAATCATTCTGAGAAAGATCTACTGCTATTGCATTAATAGTAAAATCCCTTCTACCTAAATCTTTGTATAGGTCATTAACAAACTCTACTTTACTCGGCCATCTTCCATCTACATACTCTGCTTCACTCCTAAAAGTTGTAACTTCAACCTCTCTGTTCTCCCCATATTCATCCGGTACCAGGGCAATTACTGTACCAAATTTAGCACCTGTTGATATCGCTTTTGGGAAAAGTTCAAGCATCTCGTCAGGAAGGGCGTTAGTAGCTAGATCATAATCGTTCGGTTCCTTTTTCATAGCAATATCCCTAATTGCTCCACCAACCAAATATATATCATATCCCTCCTTAGAGAGTATCCTAGCTATTTTTTGTACGTACGACGGTAGTACAAATCTTAATTTCATATTAAAAACCTCCTATATAAATACTACCAGAGTATCTCAAATTCAACAAGAAAACACACATTTCTATACCGCTGTTTTAGGTAACTCCTGAACCCCTAAAACATCAGATGGGGCCTGCTCCACTTTAACAATCTCTGCTTCTTCTGTTTCGTTTTCCACCTCGAGGAATATTTCGCTTGAGTATACTGTATATGGAATCCTAGTTACACAAAATCTATAACCATACGGTTTAACTCTAGAACCTATATAAGCTAAAAATCCCCCATCCTGCTCTCTAATTCCGCCAACAATAGGAGAGTCTCCAACATAATTAGATTCCATATGCTCCCCTCTAACAACACACTCTTTCTTAATATTAGGATTATATATACCTGGATATCCAAGACTTCCATTTTCAGCTATGTCTACAACATACTCATATACCTGCTCTTGATTTGCTAAATAATCTCTTGTCTCTAAATACTCCCGATGTGTATATACTGTATCCTTTAATATCTCATCCGATTCATTCCTAACATAGACACGAACCAGAACACCTTCTTTAATCTCCTCCGCCTCCCACTTAACAAATAGTAAGGGACTCTTGACATATGCTGTATCTAACCTCATCCCATCAACAATACCTTCTCCATCTGCTATTAGACCTAACCCTTCGTACGTTTTCACCACCCCCTCCCGTGGGTACTCCCAAACAATATACTTTATTGGCAAACTCTCATATACCCCGTCTATATACAAGACATTTCTCAAATCTCCCAGATATGAATACTTCCTAGAGAGAAAAACCTTAATAGCCGAGATATTTACCTCCTGTCCTGCCATATTTTTAGACCAATACAAGAAATCCACCGAAGAGTATGGAGGAAGTGCAATCTCATCGTATAACCCATGTAATCTAACTAACCCATACTTGTAATCTTGTTCTGTTATATCATCAATATCTGTTTCCAAAAGAATATCGTCAGATTTGCTTCCATAGACATCTTCTACATTATATCCAACACAACTAGGACACTTTCCACTCTCCAGCAATTCTCCTATTCCATAGCCTAATGTATCATAATACATATTTTCATTTGTCTCTCCATATGGGAAGAAATCATCCGCAAAAACCCCACTTAAAGAACAGAAAAGAAGGACAAAGGAAATCAGAATTCTCTTCAATTAGATGCCTAAAAGATATTAGATATCTAATTTTATAGAGTAGAAATTAAAAAATCTTTAATTCTCTTCCCACCTCTTCCTATCAATCTTATCTAACTCTATACCCTTACTCAATATGCTATACACTATTACTCCAAACATTATTAAAACAGCTACAGAGGTAAAAAGATCATACTGTGTTAAATTGTAACCATAGATATCATAGTACTTAACAGGAAGGAAAAACATTACAATTGTTAAAAATATCCCTATTATCCTTATCTCTGTAGGCCCAATCAATCCGAAAGAGTATTTAAATTTGTTCTCTACGTACGTTACTAATTCAACATGAACCATTAATATTAGGTACATTATAACGAAAGCTAATGCTATCTCAATTCTAATAAAACCAGAAAGCCCCATACCAAGCCCAAAAATCATTATTGCTATTGAATCAATAACATGATCTATATAGTAGCCATAATTAGGTCTTGTCTTCTTTCTATACCGAGCAATACTCCCATCGAAAGAATCGCCAAACCAATTAAAAATCAAACCTAATACAACAAGTAACAGATAGTATCTATTAAAAAAACCAAAGATGAATCCCGCTGCAACTAAAAATGTAGATAGCAATCCAAAAACAGTAAGAATATCCGAACTAACCCAATCCGGTATCCTAGGACATATCCACTCTTTTGCTTTCTCCTCAGCCCTTGCCGTTATTCCTGTATTAATAGCATTCTGTTCATCCCTTTTGTACTCTATTCTCAATCTATCTATCTGTTTCCTTATCTCTTCTTCCAAGCTTCTATTAAAAACAACCTTCAATCTTTCTATAAATTCATCCATTGTCTTCACATCAAATATACTATTACTAAAACCATTCTCATTAAATCTTTTTTTCTTCTTCTCTCTACTATCCCCGTTATTTCTAAACATTAAAATAATATACTAAATTAAATA
>Ga0209121_10002303_pt1 | contig 19531 bp, 18 predicted proteins | sample Cruoilmetagenom3_FD_187292 | JGI IMG/M metagenome (GOLD analysis project Ga0209121, IMG submission 187292) | Oil polluted marine microbial communities from Coal Oil Point, Santa Barbara, California, USA - Sample 3 (SPAdes) (version 2) | ecosystem: Environmental > Aquatic > Marine > Oil seeps ...
TCGACATAGGCCCGCGATGCTGACCACCGTTCCCCGTTGCGCTGGGTCACCTGATACAGGCCAAAGCCGGCTTGCGATGCCCCGTTGAAGTCGGGATTGACCGGCATCTGCAATGCCGCTGCCCCTTCGACAAAGGCGTCGCTTGTTGGGTTGGCCGCGCTCTGATCGGAAACGAATAAGGGGCCGCCATCACCGTGGAAGTCATCCGCGCCGCGCGCATTCGCCTCTGCCTTGCGAAAATAGGGCAAGACATCATCGTAAGACCATTCAGAGCAGCCCATGGCCGCCCAATTGTCATAATCCCAGCCATTGCCGCGAATATAGACCATTGCGTTGATGGCAGAAGATCCACCCAACCCTTTGCCGCGCGGTTGATAGCCAATCCGGCCATTCAAGCCTTTTTGCGGAACGGTTTCATATTTGTAATTCGCAGAGCCCCGAATAAATGGCATGAAACCGGGCGTTTTGACCAAAATATTGTCATTGCTGCCACCAGCCTCAATTAAGCAAACCTGCTGAGAACCATCGACCGCAAGGCGACCGGCAACTGCGCTGCCACCGCTGCCGCCACCAATTACGATGTAGTCAAACTGTTCCATGCTCTCTCCTTAACGGAAAGAGTTAGGCAAGCTTGGTGCTGTCCGCAATCGGGTTTTGACCCGGCTCGGGGCGATTTGGGGCTGATCCGTCATCAAATTCGGCAGTTGCATCGATATTTGGGTCTTGCGCCATGCGCCGATGCCATTTGGCACGGATCATATCAGACGTGTCGCGGCTGCCGTCATGGGTCCAGCCGGGTTCGCGTAGCAAATAGGACAATTTGTGCCGCCATGGTGCGCGCCAAATATCCTGAATCATCCCGATCCATTCATGGAATACCGCCCACAGCAGATTGAAGCTGCCCAGCTGTTTGACGATTCCATAGCGAATGGTCTCGTCATGTGTTTCGGGCTCAAATGTGCCGAACATCTTGTCCCACACGATGAAGACGCCGGCATAATTGCGGTCAAGATAGCGGGGATTGGTGGCATGATGAACGCGGTGATGGCTCGGTGTGTTCATAATGGCCTCGAACCACCGAGGCATTTTATCGATCGCTTCGGTGTGGATCCAGAACTGATAGATCAGGTTAAATCCGCCGCATATTGCCAACATGACTGGATGGAATCCCAACAATACCAAGGGGAAACCAAACAGAATCCCGAATGTAAATGCGCTCGTCCATGTTTGCCGCAAGGCGGTTGAGAGATTGTAATGCTGGCTGGAGTGATGGTTCACATGCGCGGCCCACATCCAACGGATGCGGTGACCAGCGCGATGCACCCAGTAATATTTCAGATCGTCCAAGACAAAGCACACAGGCCAAGCCCACCACGCCCATCCAATGTCAAACAGCCGGTACTCCCAAGCGGCTAGAAATAGCGCGAAGGCTGTCCCACCAAACAAAAGGCCAGCGACGGTCGATCCCAGCCCAAAGGACAGGCTGATCAGGGTGTCTTTCGGTTCATAGGCCTCAGGCCGTCTGCGCCAGGCCCAGATCATCTCTACTAAAACCAGCAAGACAAACCCTGGAACAGCATAGTCGGTTGGGGAGAAGTCAGGCATTGGCTGTCTGCTTGCAGGTTAGCGCGGATTTTTCCCACGCCTCCACCCATTGCTCAGGCTGCCTAATCTGCAATTGCGCCGTCCCGAACGGTTTCTCTGCGCTGTCTATTATCAGCGTGTCTTCGCTAACGTTCAAGCGGGCATCGCGAGGCAATATTCGCCCGGCAAAATGGCTCCTGTGGGGACGGAGCAGCATTATCTGTCCGTCTGCACTGCGCAAGATCGCACCATTGCCTGCTTGGTCTATGCTGATGTCTACGGCGCGAAAGCCGCCATGCACTTGATCGGCTGCTCTGCGCGCGTCTTGCTCACTCACCAGTTTCGGCGCTGGGCCCAGCTTAAGCAGATGAGCGATCATGGTCAGAATGCCGATCGCCAACAGCGAGCCAATGAACTGAAGAAGGATAGGAGATATTTCCATGACTAAACGGATTGGCATGAATGCGCCAATGCGGCAAGATGCTGGTCAAAGGGGACCATCCATGAAGTCTGTTACACGCTTTCTTGCCATAGCTGCGCTTGCATCCAGTCCGCTGGCTGCGCAGGAGCGTGATCCAGCAGCAGAAGTTGAAGCGCAAGGCAACCGCATTGAACGTGTGGCACAGCAATTGTGGGAATGGGCCGAGCTTGGCTATCTGGAGGAGCGCAGCAGCGGTCTGATGATGCAGGAATTGGCGGCCGAAGGCTTCACCATCGAGACAGGCCTTGCCGACATACCTACCGCTTTTGTGGCCGAATGGGGTGAGGGTGGCCCAATTATCGCAATCTTGGCGGAAATGGATGCCTTGCCCGGTATCACCCAATCCGCAGCACCCACTCGCGATCCTGTTGCAGGTAAACATGCAGGCCATGCCTGTGGGCACAATCTGTTTGGCGCGGGCTCTTTGACCGCAGCAATTGCGGTGAAGAACTGGCTTGAAGCGACCGGCACGCCGGGCCGGATCAGGCTGTATGGCACGCCAGCAGAAGAAGGTGGCTCTGGCAAAGTTTATATGACCCGGGCGGGGCTATTCGACGATGTGGACATTGCCATTCATTGGCATGCAGATGATGAGAACAGCGCTGCGGCGCGGACTACTCTTGCCAATCGGTCGGCCAAATTTCGCTTCTCTGGCATCTCGGCCCATGCCGCTGGAGCGCCCGAACGCGGGCGTTCTGCGCTGGATGGGGTAGAGGCCATGAACATGATGGCCAATATGATGCACGAACACATGCCGCAGGATGCACGCATGCATTATGTCATCACTTATGGCGGGGTTGCGCCCAATGTGGTGCCAGATTTTGCAGAAGTGTTTTATTACGTCCGACATCCTGATCCCGAAGGTGTTGATGCGATCTGGGAGCGGCTGGAGAATGCGGCCAAAGGTGCTGCAATAGGAACTTCGACCGAAGTTAAATGGGAAGTGATCCACGGCAACAACCCTTTGTTGGTCAACGAGACTTTGGCAAAGGTTATGGACGCGAAGCTGCGCGGGGTTGGCGGTGTCACTTACACAGCAGCAGAGCGCGCCTGGGCGGCGAAAATCCACGCATCGCTGGGCGAGGCAGCAAAGCCGCTCGAAAGCGCGGCAGAGATAGCCCCTTATGGTAAATCACTAGGTTACGGCTCAACGGATGTTGGTGATGTTTCTTGGACAGCGCCTACGGTCGGTGTCCGGACTGCTACATGGGTGCCTGGCACCAGCGCGCACAGTTGGCAAGCGGTCGCAGCCAGTGGCCATTCGATCGGCCAAAAGGGTACGCAAGTGGCTGCAAAAGCGATGGCGCTGATGGCAGCAGAACTGTTCGTCAATGAAGAGCTGAGGGACGCCGCGCGGGCAGAATTTGATGCAGCGCGCGGCGAAAATTACACCTACAAATCTCTGCTGGGTGATCGTTCACCTCCGCTCGATTATCGAAAATAGACTCCAGTTTAGGCTACTCGTCCTTGCTGGCAGCGAACATGTCCATCGCTGGTCGTACGGGCGAAAGGTCATAGCCAGCAGCCTGCGCAGCCACGGCCAGGTCATCGGGGGATTGCCCCGCGCGCGCTTGGGCCAAAGCCCACAACAGCGTTGAGCGGGTGCCGCTGCGACAATAAGCGAGGACTGGCCCACTTGTGCCTGCCAGCGCTTGTTCCATCGCGGCAACTTGTGGCTCGCTAAACCCAGTATGAGAGATGGGAATGGCCACATAATCCAATCCGGCAGCGCGGGCGGCGGCCTCAATCTCTGCTCCTTGAGGCTCATCGGGGGCTTCACCATCGGGTCGGTTGTTGATTACCAAAGTTACGCCCAGTGATTTGGCTTCGTCCAATTGATCGGGCTGAATTTGGGGGCTGGCATACATTGCTTGGCTGAGTTTGCGAAAATCGCTCATGGCGTACCTGACGTTCTTGGAAGTGATGGTTTGACCGTTCTTATGGTTGAAGAACGGCGAGCTTGAAATCACTTTAGCGCTTCATGCGAAAATGTCACAAATTTGCGTCAAGGCACCTCATTTCGTTAAATTGTTCGCATGACTCGGCTTTGTGCGCTATGACCCATCCAAGAGAGGTGGGGATTGGATGTATTTTCCAGAGTCTCCACCGCGTTGGCTGCGGATGCTGCTCCCGTTGCCAAGGCAAGACATGACCGAGCGGTGAGACAAGGTACGACTACGGTTATGGGTTACGATAGAGGCCGCCGCCGGGGCCGAGATAAACGCGACGGATTCGGTGAAGACGGCTTCGATCCTTTCGGCGGCGGAGACAATTTCCCACCACAACGCGACAATTTTGGCGGTGGTGGTGATCGCTTCGGCGGAGGTGGCGGAGGCCGCTTTGGCGATGACCGTGGCGGAGGCGGCGGAGACCGGTTCGGTGGAGGCGGCGGTGGTCGCGGACCCGGCGGATCTGGTGGTTCAGGCGGCGGCGCTGGCGGCGGCGGATTTAACCGTATGCCAGCCCAAGTCGTTGGTACCGGCAAAGGTGTCGTAAAATTCTTCAATGGAGAGAAGGGCTTCGGCTTCATTCAGCAAGAAGGCGGCGGTGAAGACGTCTTTGTCCATGTCAGTGCTGTCGAACGCGCGGGCCTTCAGGGTCTTGCCGAAGGGCAAGGCTTGGAGTTCAATTTGGTGGATCGTGGCGGCAAAGTTTCGGCACAAGATTTGCAGGTTATGGGTGATGTGATCGCCGTTGAACAACGCGATGCAGCTCCACCCCAACGCGAGCTAACTGGCGAAAAAGCTATTGGCACCGTAAAGTTCTTCAATTCGATGAAGGGCTTTGGGTTTTTGGTGCGCGATGATGGCCAGCCAGATGCATTTGTGCACATCAGTGCAGTTGAGCGTTCTGGCTTGCAAGCTATCAACGAAGGCGAACGGTACGAGTTTGATCTAGAGGTAGACCGACGAGGGAAGCACTCGGCAGTCAACCTTGCGCCCGTTCAAGGCTGATTCGCTCGCCCCCTTGCCGACCGTTTGGTCGGGATCGTGGCAAACATCATAAGCGGCGCGAAGTGGCGGTCCGGAAGGGCCGCCATTTTGCGTTGGCGAAACCTGGATTTTGAATTGAAATTGAAAAGGACTTTCCCATGTCGATCAGCCCATTGATGCCCGTTTATCCACGTTGCGGTGTGCGTCCCGTTCGCGGTGAGCATTGTCACCTGATCGATGAGGACGGCACACGATATCTTGATTTTGCCAGCGGTATCGCGGTCAATCTGCTCGGCCACTCGCATGAAGGCTTGATCACTGCGATTCAAAAACAGGCTGAAACGCTGATGCATGTGTCCAATCTTTATGGCAGCCCGCAGGGTGAGAAACTGGCTCAGAAATTGGTCGATGCGACCTTTGCCGACACTGTGTTCTTCACCAATTCCGGAGCAGAAGCAGTTGAAACCGCGATTAAAACAGCACGCGCCTATCATCAGCATGAAGGCGATACGTCAAAATTTGAACTGATCACATTTGCCAATGCATTCCATGGCAGAACGATGGCCACCATTAGTGCATCCAATCAGGAAAAGATGCACCACGGTTTCTCGCCACTGTTGGCTGGCTTCAAATATGCTGAATTCGATAATCTTGAATCGGCTAAGGCGCTGATGGGGCCCCACACCGCAGGCTTTTTGGTGGAGCCGATCCAAGGAGAGGGCGGTATCCGACCCGCGTCTCAGGAATTCATGCAAGGTTTGCGCGCATTGGCAGACGAACATGATCTGATGCTGGTTCTGGATGAAGTGCAGTGTGGCGTTGCGCGTACTGGCAAAATGTACGCGCATGAACATTATGGGATTGAACCCGATATTCTGGCGACCGCCAAAGGCATTGGCGGAGGCTTCCCTCTGGGAGCATGTCTGGCAACGCAGAAGGCCGCACGTGGCATGACCTTTGGCACGCATGGGTCGACCTATGGTGGCAACCCGCTCGCGATGGCTGCAGGAAACGCTGTTTTTGAAGCTGTAGCGAATGAGGAATTCCTCGCCTCTGTTGCAGAGAAAGGCGAGCGACTGCGGTCACGGCTTGAGCAGTTTATCGGCAATTATCCCGAACTGTTCGAGTTGGTGCGCGGCAAAGGCCTGATGCTTGGGATGAAGATGAAGGCCGAAAGCAGACCGTTCTTTGTGCACCTTCGGGATAACCACCAATTGCTGACGGTTGCAGCAGGCGACAATACATTGCGTGTGCTGCCCCCTCTGGTTGTAGGCGATGCCGAGATCGAAGAGTTCTTCGAAAAACTCTCGGCTGGAGCAGCCAGTTACGAAATTCCGGGTGAAGGTTGATGGCTGACAAAGTGAACCGGGACTTGGTCGATCTGAGCGATGCCGGCGGTCATGCGATCGCGGCAATGATCAATGATGCGCAAGACCGCAAGGCTGCTCGAGCATCTTGGCCCAAGGGACAAGCTGATGCCGACAAGCCCCTCGCGGGCCAAGTCTTGGCAATGATTTTTGAGAAGAACTCGACGCGAACGCGCGTAAGCTTTGACATTGCAATGCGCCAATTGGGCGGCACCACGCTGATACTGGATTCTGGGACGAGTCAGCTGGGTCGCGGTGAAACCATCGCCGATACTGCAAGAGTGCTCAGCCGGATGGTTGATGCGATTATGATCCGGACCGATGATCATGCCAAGATCGAAGAAATGGCGCGTTATGCCAGCGTGCCGGTGATCAATGGACTAACAGACAGGTCTCATCCCTGCCAAATTGTGACTGACCTTCTGACCGTGATCGAGCATGGCAAGGCGCTGCCCGGATTGGAAGTGGCCTGGTTTGGAGATGGCAACAACGTCCTGCATTCACTGCTCGAAGCGGCTGCTTTGATGAAGTTCAACATGCGCATCGCAACCCCTGTGGGTTACGAGCCTGAGGCAGAATTCGTTGAAATGGCCCGCGCAGGTGGTGCAGGGGTCACATTGACCAATGATGCTTCCGAAGCGGCCAAAGGCGCCGATGTACTTGTCACCGACACTTGGGTCTCGATGGGGCAAGACAATGCCGCTGACAAGCTCGCGGCGATGGACCCTTACCGGGTTGATTCCGATTTGATGAAGCAAGCGAAGCCGGACGCAATATTCCTGCATTGCTTACCAGCCCATGTCGGCGACGAAGTTAGCGAAGAGGTTTTTGAGGGTCCACAATCTGTTGTATTTGACGAGGCTGAGAACCGCATACATGCGCAGAAATCAGTTCTGTTGTGGAGCCAAGGGCTGCTCGGATAAGCAAAATGGGGTAGGGCTTCATTTGTTCTGCCGACCGCCCATATAGTGCATCATGACACAGACACTGGAAACATTCGCTGATCAGCTGCTTAGCTTTACGCTGCCTGACCGGAACGCGCGCGGTCGCGTCGTTCGCCTGGATGATGTGGTCGACCAGGTTTTGTCTGCGCATGACTATCCCGCACCGATCACCCATTTGCTTGGTGAAGCTTTGGTGTTGGGGGCGCTGATGGGTGGACTGCTCAAAGGCGATGCTGCGCAGATGACGATGCAGGCGCAGACCGAGAATGGGCCTATCAGCCTGCTGGTTTGCGATTATCGCTCTGGCGAAATGCGTGGCTATGTTGATTATGATGCAGACCGCTTTACGGAACTGGGCGCGAACCCCTCGTTGGCGACAATGTTCGGCAAAGGGTATCTAGCGATCACGTTCGAGACCGGGCCGGACCAGGGTCAAAATGGCGAGACCGGATCAAGCCAACCGACAGGCCAGCGGTACCAAGGCATTGTCCCGCTAGAAGGCGCGTCTTTGGCTGAAGCATGCCAGAATTACTTCCAGCAATCCGAACAAATTCCAACGATTATTCGGGTTGGGGTGCGTTTCGAAGGCAAGCGCTGCATCGCAGGAGGGCTTTTAGCCCAGCATCTAGCAGACGGCGAGGTAGGCCGAGAGCGGCTGCATGTCCGACTTGATCATCCCGATTGGGAGCATGTCGCGACCATCACGTCGACCCTTCGTCACGATGAATTGGTCGATACCGACTTGTCGATGGATGCTATTGTTTGGCGCCTGTTCCATGAAGAAGAGGAAATACGGGTTCAACCGGGTCCGGTAATGTCACGGGGTTGCCGCTGCAGCGCTACATATTATGAGCAAGTCATTGCTCGATTTCCTGCTGAAGAGCAGGATGCCATGCGTGATGAAGCTGGTGCAATTGTTGTTGATTGTGCATTCTGCTCGAAACAATTTGTCCTGAACACCTGATATTTTATCTCTATTCAGCACCAGTTTATCGCCAATTCACTATTGATAAGCTCTATTGCGGTATAACGTCCGCGAAGAGCTAGGAGCAGGTAATGAACAAGAAGGGTGCATTCGCATTATGTGCAGCAATTCTGTGCCTTTCTGGCATTGCAATGCCAACAGTGGCTCAAAGCAGCAAACTGGCGATGCTAGACACGCTCGCAAAGGGTGAGTGGACAGTGCGATTCCGTGATGGCAGCACTGAACGCAAGATGTGTCTGAAGGACGGACGAGAACTCATCCAAATTCGGCACACTGGCCCCAAGTGCAACCGATTTATCGTCGATGACGAAGCATCGTCAGTCACCGTGCAGTACACATGTGCGGGTAATGGCTATGGCCGGACGAGCATCCGGCGCGAAACGTCAGATTTGGTCCAGATCGAGAGTCATGGGTTTATCGCCGGGCAGCCATTTGAATTTCTCGCCGAAGCACGTCGAACAGGCAGCTGTCGCTAGCAAAAACAGCGGCTTTGTGATTGCCATCCGCTTTTGACGCAGGCTAAGCGGTTTTGCATGAACTCAACTCCACACACTTTACGAAAATCTGCAGTGATCTTGCTGTCGGGTGGCCTCGATTCCATGGTAACGGCTGCTTTGGCTAAAGAGCAGGGCTTTGACATAATTGCCTTGTCGATCGACTATGGGCAACGTCACCAACGAGAGCTTGCTGCGGCACAAGATATTGCAAAGCGTCTTGGCGCTTCTTCGCATTCAGTCCTGTCGCTTGACCTGCGAATGTTTGGCGGGTCTGCGCTGACAGCCGACATTCCTGTGCCAAAGGAGGGAGTTGGAGAGGATATTCCGGTTACCTACGTGCCCGCGCGCAATCTGCTGTTTCTCTCACTCACAGTAGCGTGCGCCGAGGCGGCATCCGCATCGGATGTCTTTATCGGAGTGAACGCGCTGGACTATTCTGGATATCCTGATTGCCGACCAGAATTCATCGCCAGTTTTGCCGAAACAGCGCGTTTGGGCACCAAGGCTGGGGTCGAAGGGCAGCCTTTTCGAGTGCATACTCCCCTGCAAAACTTGACCAAGGCCGACATCGCGCGCGAGTGCGCAAGGTTGGGTCTCGATCCCGCATGGAGTTGGTCTTGCTATGATCCAACCGAAGCTGGAATGGCCTGCGGAAAGTGCGATTCTTGCCGTTTGCGCCAGAAAGGCTTTGCCGACGCGAATTTAGAAGATAGCACGGTCTACGCTGCTCTAATCGCGGCCGATGATAGGAGTAGCGAATGACAGATCGAAGCAATCCGGCAAGGGTGCCAGATGACCAGCCGGTACCGGCTTACTCCTGGTATGCGCTCAGCGTATTGGTTGTGGTTTATGTTCTAAATTTTATCGATCGGCAGATCTTGTCGATCCTAGCCAATGACATCAAAGCCGATTTGGGCGTGGATGATGCGTATTTGGGCTTCTTATACGGGACAGCATTCGCAATTTTTTACGCCCTGTTTGGCATTCCTTTGGGGAAGCTGGCGGACAGCTGGAAGCGTGTAAGGCTGATGACCGTTGGCCTGGCCCTTTGGTCAGCAATGACTGCGTTCTCCGGATTGGCGCGGGACGCAGCGACTTTAACGGTTGCTCGTATCGGCGTTGGTGTCGGAGAGGCGACTGCCAGTCCGTCTGCATATTCACTGATTTCTGATTGGTTCCCTGCGCGCCTGCGTGCGACAGCCTTAGCGATATACAGCTCAGGCCTCTATATTGGCGGCGGTATATCGCTGGCTATAGGTGGCTTGATTGTGGACCGCTGGAATGCCCTATTCCCAGGCGGAGGTCCGCTCGGCCTTGCGGGTTGGCAGGCCGCTTTCATAGCCGTCGGGCTGCCAGGGCTGCTTTTGGGGCTCTGGGTGTTTACTTTGCGCGAGCCTGTTCGTGGGGCGATTGATGGATTGCCTACAATGGAAGATCCGCATCCATTTCGCGGCTTTGTCCAAGAACTTTACACCGTCATTCCGCCGTTTACATTTGTTGGAGCAGCTTCTCGCGGAGCAGGTGCGTTTGCAATTAATGTTGCTGTTTTCTTCAGTTCGTTCGTGGTTGCACATTTCATTACACTTAGCCTGAATTCAGGCAATGGTGTAATTGTGTCATCGCTAAGTGATCTACTTGACGTATCGCTGCCAGCGATCACCGACCAATGGTTCCTTTTAGGGATCGGATATTATTCAGTGTTTTGTTGGGCCAGCGCATTGCGCAAGCGTGACTACCCAACGTTTGCGCTAACTTGGGGTTCTCCCGCATTCCTTTGCACGATCCTGGGGTATGGCACGGTTTCATTCATGGCATATTCGGCATCCTATTGGGGTGCGCCATATGCTGAGCGAGTGTTTGACGTCTCTAAGGCGGAGCTGGGTTTCTGGCTTGGCGGCGGAGGGGCCATGGGCGGTTTTCTTGGGGTCATCTTAGGGGGGCGCATGGCCGATGCGCTGTTCCAGCGCATGCAAAGCGGACGAATTTGGGTCATCTTGTTTGGCTTAGTGACCCCAATCCCATTCACTCTAATCCAATACACAACAGAAAGCTGGCTGCTCTTCTTGATGCTGAATGTAGTTGTTGGAGCATTGGCCGCGTCTGCGCTTGGTGCTGCAGCCGCAAGTAGCCAAGCATTGGTATTGCCGCGCATGAGAGGTACGGCGACCGCCACCTTCTTCTTGGCTACGACTTTGGTGGGATTGGCTTTGGGGCCATATATGGCGGGCTATGTGTCGGCTCAAAACGACGGGAATTTGACCGCCGGGGTTCTCTCAACGCTCTGGATTGCCCCGATTGGACTGGCCTTGCTGATTGCAGCATTGAAGCTTGTTCCCTCGGCAAATCTTACTGTCCAGGCGAGAGCCAAGGCCGCAGGAGAACCGATATAACTCGTTCAACTATCGGCAGGATTAGTCGATTGGCTTGAGCACGCCGCAGGCTATCCTTGGGCCGGCTGCGCCGGCTGGGTCGCTGAGATAATCATCAGGGCCTGCGTGTATCATCACCGCGGTTCCATCATCATCGTTGATGGCAGCAAGCACAGAATTGGCCCGACCGTCCAAGTCGATCAGGATACTAAGCGATCCATTCTCAGGAATCTCAAGATTAGGCAGATCGCCTAAGTGCTGACCTCCGGCGCTCAGTTTCCCATGTGATTTTTCGTCTGGATTGAGGTGCCCGCCCGCGCTCTTGAAGTCGGGTAGGCTGCACTCTCCGACCGAATGCAGGTGGAGTGCTCTTGTGCCTGGCTCCAAGTCGTTGAGTTCGAGCGCGATATATATTTTGTCGCCGTCCTGTCTCAGCGCGGCTGAACCAGCCCCTTTACCTTCCCGATCAGTGATAGAGCCTGTGGCAAGCAATGGTCTTTCTGCCTTCTGGGCATCAGAAGAAGGCGCATCCTGACAGGCGCTAAGAACCGCAGCGAGAGCCAATGGAAAGTGGGCGTGCATTTTCATTGTAACAGACTCCAGAACAACCAATTATCAGTCTAAACGCAAAAGGGGCCGGATTGCTCCGACCCCTCCTGAATTTTTCACCGATGGTGAAGACTTACATGCCCGAACCTGGACCATAAGTAACTTCAACGCGACGGTTCTGAAGTTCGCGAACGCCGTCTTCGGTTGGGACGCGCAATTGCGTCTCACCAAAGGCTTCGCTTGAAACGCGATCTTCTGGAATACCGCGACCCGAGAGGTAGTCACGAACCGATTCGTTGCGACGTTCAGCCAGACCCATGTTGTAGGTCTGAGAGCCCGACGCATCGGTGTGACCAGCCAACATGACGCTCGCTGAACCACAATCAGCATAGGCGCTGACAGCGTTGTCGAGAATCGTCGCCGCTTCCGGCGTGATGTCCGACTCGTCCCAGTTAAAGAACACGATGTATGGACCCGTGTTGCAAACTGGAGCCGGTGGAGGCGGAGGAGGAGGTGGCGGAGGAGGTGGTGGAGGAGGTGGTGGCGGTGGTGGTGGCGGTGGTGGCGGAGGAGCCTCTGGCTCGCCGCCGAAGTTGTAGGTCAACGTACCAAGCACCGAATGGCTAGCGATATCTGTTTCGATCGAACGCCCCATTGTATCAATGATGCCTACGTCAACTGCGTTGAAGTAGCGATATTTCAAGCCAACGTCCCAACTATCTGTCAGCGGTGCACGAACACCTGCGAGCAGTTGCCAGGCCAATCCAGTGTCCGAATCGTCATACGCACCGGGACCAGAGTCCAAAATTGTCGTAGTTAGATCAGTGCGTGCAATGCCGATACCGCCGCCAGCAAAACCTTGGATGCCATCGTCATCGCCAAAGTCAAACAGACCATTCAGCATAAAGCTGAGTGCGTTGTATTCACCGCGAGCGTCTGCTGCTTGGCTTGTAACCGGTGTACCTGCTTCGGCAACTAAACCGTTGGTCCCAAGGTTCACACTTTCAATGTCGGCTTCACGATAGCTAGCTTCTGCTTCGAGACGGAAGGCACCAAAGTCATAACCGACCAAAGCACCGAAATCATAACCGGTGTCTGTATCAACCGTTGTATCAGAACCTGAGCCATCAATATCTAATTCAATGTCTTCTACGATCATCACGCCGCCTTCGCCTGCGACGTACCATTGACCGTCGCGAGCAAGTGCGGGCGTGGCAAGTGCCGTCGAAGCCATCGCCATTCCAATAACGAGTTTGCGCATTACTGTATTCCCCTTTTGTAGCGAATAGGATTCCACCAACGAGTATCTATCTTTTCCCCTCAATGGTGGCAAGCGGCCTTTACGACCAAACTGTTGCAATAAAGTCTCTATCTGCGTTTTGGTTACAAAAAACAGAAGAAAGACATGCATCACACAAGAACTTAACGACGATTACAGGTGAAGGTTCCCTTAAGATCGCGCAAATATTCCCAAATTTCGCAATTCTGAGATGATTTCAGCAATGGTTTGCCGAGCCTCAACATCAATAGTGGCACCGCTTTGCGGTTGAGAGGGGGCTTCTGCTGTCTGCCAATTGTTGTCGAATAGAAGTGTCTGGCCAGTTTGTTGATCAAACGCCCGCATCCCAACGCGCGGATGGATAAAGAGCCACCCTGTTCCAGTGAAAGTTGCAATGTTTCCCTCTTGGCCAGTCCAATCGCCGCTTGGTGACGCAGCAATAAGCCAAGTATCTCCGTCATCGGGCGAGGCCGGCGCCACAGCAGACTGTCCGATAATGGTGGTATGTACCAGAGTATCAAGTAGCATATGAGCCTGGTTTACGAAAAATTCTTTCTGACTCTGCCCTGCAAAAAGGTAAGGTAAAGAATAGTTTGGTGTTGTGGAGATGAAGCTTGTGGGGTCTGTCATTATGATTGGCTCCAGATTTGGATCAGGTGAGTTGGGCAATGAAAGTCGGTTTTGAAAAGCTGTAAGTCCCCTTCTGCATCACCCAGAGAGGCTGCGATCCATGCTCCGCCACAAGTTCCGAACGCGTTGCGGCATCGAGTGATAATGTCGGGTCATTTACTTCCCAGCTTGCTAAGGGCTGGGCTGTAGGACCGAGCCCGACCAGATAGGCCTCACTCTCTTCAATCAGAGCAATTTCCACGGCGTCATTCCAACGATATTGGCCGCGGGCTCTGCGGGTCCAGCACACCTCCCACATGCCGGCTTGCGTCTCAGACACCTCTGTATGAACCGGTGAAAGCGGCCTCCTGGAAATGCCACTGGCTTCTAGGTTTGCGTAAACGGGATCGTCATCGCCAAAGCCCAAGGCCGCCAGTCGGGTTGTTCCCGTTGGCGAGATTGGCGCGGTCGAAAGGTTGACCAGTGAATCGTCGAGCAAAGCAACTTGCGTTCCAGATGCATGGCCTGTCTGGGCCGCCCATTCAGTGCCGCCACGGCCACGAAGCAAGCCAGTTAGTCGCCAAATTGTCCCGTCGATCGGCTCAGCATGTAGAAATTGTAGCACCTCTTCCCCAATCAACAGCCTGTTCGCCCCGGTGGAAATACGGTCAATTGTTGTCGATTGCAGGTCCAGTTCGGACCCTTCTAGCGTGATCTCGATCGATACCGACGATTCCAAAAACAAAGACTTAGATGGATCAAGGGCGGTTGAGAGATGGCCGAACGTGCTTCGTTGCCTTGCTTGGTAATCGAGCGGCTCCAACGCGCCGAAATTGTCGATGTACAGGTTGGCGCCGGACCATTGTGGAGTTGCTGAACCAACGGCGGCGAACAATGCCAAGTCTTGCGAGGTGCCACTGCCGTCCCAAGGTAGCTCAAACGCCCGGAGTTGGGATGGCGACGGCAAGAGGTCTAGCGGGGGAGATGCCGAGCCTGAATCACCAGCAATGGCCAGAGTAGAATCTGGCATGACACGTTCAAGCTGCAACTCGATCCCGCGATCGAGCCATTCCCAAGTGGCGATGCGCCATGTTCCAACCTGGCCAGGCACTTTGACATAACTGCCCGGCTCTAGCTCATCGTCAAGATCGGCAATACGCCAAACCAGCGTTTCGCGCTGCCAACGCGAATTGCGCGCCAACGAACCAATAATACTGCGAGCATCGGTCGGTTCAATTGCTGCTGGAAGTTCTATCATGACTTCGCGGCTACCTTGCGCTCGACCGATCGCTCGCTGGACGCTGGGTTGATAATCGCGGGTCCGGTCATAATACCGCAAAGCGCGCGGTTCTGGATTTGAAGCCGCCGCCCTTTGCCTGGTAGACAAGTCGCCATCGCCATCCATTTGACCGGTGTTCGAATGCAGCGCCTCGGGAAGTGGAGTGGGGTGGCCGGATGTGTTGTCAAGTCGAATGAGTTTCAAACCATCCGCACCAGTGATCGACCCTATAGGAAGCGCAGGGCTGAGTGAGCCTAATGCCGAGCCCAATGCGCCCCCATTATCAGAATAGCCCTGCAATTGAGAAAGATTGTTTCCAATTTCAGACACGCTGGCAATTGGCACAATGTCTTCAAGCGTTATGCCATTCTCATTGTCTGCAAACACTTCAAATGTCAGCGCTGGAATGCGGTTGCCAAAACCCCCCAGTTGGAGGTCTTCGAATACAACATACGCAGTATCGCGAAATGCTGGGCTCGAGCCATTTTGGTCAGAATCTATCAAAGGATCGACGGGCTCATCTCCATTGCCATTATAGATGCGCATCACGCCCGGCGTTTTTAGGTCTCCTGCATTTCCTCTCAGAAGGTTTCCATCCGCCCATATCCTTCCAAGGCCCGCAATTGGACGGCTGGACAAGGCTACGGCGAACGAAACAGAGTAACTAAATGTTGTTGTGCTGGGCTTTCCCTTGCCGCCGCCGCTGCTTTCTTTTGCCTCGATCAGATCGGTTGCCCAGATGATTGTTCCGGCAGTCCGCATCTTACCAAAATGACGCGCAATTGGCTGCCCATAGCTGGACGTCGTAACCGAAAGGTCTGCCAGTCGCGGTCCTTCGCGCGAACCAGAACCAAAAATCGCGCCATCAATTGTTTGACCAGCAAGGGCGCCAATCGCGCCGCCAAGAGGGCCGCCAAATGCCGTACCAACGGCCGTCAATACCAATGTAGCCATGATCGAAATATCCCGTCTATTCGGTGGTGATCCGCCAGGTTTCCAGCGCTTTCCAAGGCAGTTTCCCAGGCATGTGCACGATGCGCCGCAATCCGGCATGTGCATGGACAAATCCTGCAACAGAGCTTGCAATTAGTAGATGGCTTTGGCCGGGTCCCGGTGTTGCCAGGATGATATCACCTGGCAACAAGGCACCGTTCACGCGGCTCAGCCCATTTGCTGATGCAAATTTCATGAAAGGAGCGATCGTCGCATTACGAAGCCGATAGCCAGTCGGAGCATTCGTTGGTCTTCCAATTGCTTGCAAACTGGAAATCACCAAACCAACACAATCGAGGCCCAGTTCAGGATTGCGGCCTTGAAACTTGTAAGGGCAGCCTACGAATTGTTGTGAAGCCAAGGCAAGCTGATAGCCTGCAGATGATAGCGCAGACACTAATTTGGATTGGGGTAGCGCGAGAGCAAATCATTGCCTGGCAAGTAAGGCTCGCCGCGAAAATTGATAGAATTGCCAAACCGGCTTTGGCAGGTTGCCAAAGTGTGATCGCACCCCTGCTTGACCATGGCCATCGTGCCAATTTCAATCGTCCTGGCCAGCTGTCGATCCAATGCAAATGCCGCGCCAATGATGTCAACTATCCCGAACGCAAGTCCTGTCTGAGGGCCGTCCATAAATCGGACTTCGCCATCGATATAGTCTTCTGCAGTTAACCCCGAAAAGGTCACACTGTTGGTGTCCCAGTCGATTGCGCTGAGTTGTAACACTGACGTGAATTGCGGTGCGGACAAATTGCATCCACGGCCGCAGAATTCTGCCCGACAAGTCGGACTGGTTCTGGGAACCAAATCTTGTTCCAGCAGCACCTTGGCTGATTTCAGTTCGGCAGAAAATGAATTATGGTGATTATCAACATTGCCGATTGTGCCGGAGTAAAGAGTGCTGGCGGCACCCGATTCCCAATCGACCGCTCCAATCTCGACAAGGGCATCGTCAAACAATCCAGCGGCCAGGTTATCTTCGGCTATCGAATCATGGCTCAGAACACCTTCCACCTCGGCGCTGTCGTTGGATAGGCTGAGGTCGCGTCTAATGGCCGACGGGGCAATTCCCGGCGCTGCGCGATGGGTTAGGCCACCGATCACAATGTCCCGATCATGGCTGGTGAATGCCAAGGCGACGCCGTCCTGCCGATACACTCGCCAGAAGTTTGCGACACCCTCCAGCTCTTTTGCAAAGAAGGTGGTCATGCGATGGTTTCCTTAATCTCGGTCAGGGGAATGCTGGGAGCTTCACCCGCAGAAAAGTTGAGGCCCGAGATATCTATCCGATCCTCTGCAAATCGCACCGGCAGATCGAACAGGAATCCAGCACGCACTTCGGCTCCAGTGGCTGGTGCAGCGGTCAAGCTGATCTTGCCTTTTTCGCCAAGTGACCAGTCTGTTTCCAAATTCCCGTCCACGCTGACAACAATGGTTTCTGATCGGGGGCGGGTGATCTCTCGTATTTGGGGGTCCGTTTCACCCCCATAGGATTTGATCAGTTGGAAATCGGCTGTCAGGCCGTCACCGCTACCAATTAACTGATCCATCATGCTGGGGTTTGCCGACATGCCATTGCTGCTGAAATCAAACGGATCGGATATACGGAATCCTCGCGCTGCCCCTCTGCGGGCTCGGAAAAAGGCCAGCAATTGCGACAATTCTTCTTCTGAACGAATGCCAGGTCCGACATCAAAATGCATGCGCGCATCAGCCCACAAGGCATTGCGCCTTTCGTGGCCGGAGGCGGTGACGGCTACAGAGGTCGAGAATTCCGGACTGACCGTGGTGGTTCGTCCTAAAGCGAATGGGTAAAGCACGTCGTCAAAGGCTTGCACACTGTCCTCCTGTGGGGGCTGCATTTGGGTGTATCCATCGCGCGAAACCTGAGGCAGCGCCCAAACATAGCGCCGTGTCACGCCGCGCTTCCCGGCTTCATCCAGACCGCGGTCGATCCTTGGCCACATATCCTGGGCATCATTGGAATCGAGAACGAAGCCGGACAGATAATCCTGCAAGCCAATTGGGTAGGCCAATTTCTGATCGACGAAGGCATAGGCCTGTCTGCGCAGTGCCTCTGCGCCGCGCGTCAACCAGTCATAGTCTTCCAGCTGCAACCGATCGAAGGCTGGCCAAGCCCATCCGGCCGGCAAGTTTGCCCGATGGAATTCGGGCATTTCAGGATCCAGAATGGTGGGTGTGAATGCCAGCAATAACACCTCTGCAGAACCATTGGCAGCTGTGCGAATGGCTTGAGCAAGATTGGAGGTTGATTGAGCCAATATTGAACCGGCCTGTTCCAACAAATCCACCTGATCTGAATTCAGAGGCGATCTCATGTCTGTAATAATCGCAGGCGCGCCGCCAAATTCTGCAATTGCGGCATCGTCATACAGGCACGGTCTCCCATCTGCGATGACCCACCACCATGGCTCGCCAATTTGCAATCGAACAGGCAATTGAGAGGCTTCCTGTAAGGCCGTGAACTTCAAGGCTGCTTGCCCTACCCAATTCATGGCGTCGCTATTGGCAGGAGACAGCAGTGCTGATGGAGGAACCCATCCGGTTTCAGCCGCCTCTCCATCATGGGCGCGTTGCTTCCATGCCTCTGGGCAATAAGCAGCGAGCAATTCGTAAGAGATCGATGCGATCACTTCCAAACCGTTTGCAAAGGCGGTTTCAAATAAGCTTTCGTGCCACCGCTGCGCTGGGACGCACAGTTCAGCTGGTTGCGCTGCCACCAGCGAGCTTGGTGTGTCCGCAGTAAGCTGCATAAAGTGGCTCATGCCGACATAGTGAACAATATCATCACGATAACCCAACCCGATCACGCTGCGGATGATCCGTGCAGGTGTCTGATTGTAAGCATCGTCATAGGCTGTCGCCATGCGTTCGCCATGAGGTGGGATCAGAACATCGCCGGTTTCCAGCAGCGCATGTCTACCATCGCAGACAATGTCGCTGACGATCACATCACCTTTGGAGGGGGCGGCCATTTGGTTGGTGCTTCCAGGCACATAGCTTGGCGGAACCAACGAGATGAACATGCGGTCGACCCTGGCTGGAAAAACAGGTTCGCCGGGCAGAAAAAATCCGCTTTGCAGGTCGGAAAACGGCAATTCGATCACTGCGTCGTCAGTTGATCCACTGGCGTAGTTCCATAGTCGGACGTACCAGCTGCGCTGAACGTCATTGGCATCGCGGCCTTCGATCGTCAGCGTTGGACCATTGGCTTGGTCCAGCTCTATCAGGCCGCTCGATTGCCACCGAAAGCGAAGGATGGTGTGGGAGTAATCCGGGTTGGTTTCATAGGCGAGCAGCGGATGATCTAGACTGTCCACGCTGTCCCATATCAGCCCAACCAATTCCCCTTCGTGGTGAAATTCGCAATCCACCCGCATGCTGTCAGCGCCTGTAGTGACGACAGAGGCCATTGCTGGGCGGGGAAAGTCGACTGTCCAAAAACGAGGTTCGAACCGCTGAACAAACGAAGTGTGCTGCCCGCGTCTGTCGTGGGCCAACCAAAAAGACATAGGTGCTTTCTCCTCAGGCTTCTTGCAAAGCGCGCCGAACCGCACTGGCCACTTGGCGAGTTGAGCGCCGCAATGCGGTCGGCGCAGAGCTTCCGCGCGGCGAGGCCAGATTGATTGCGACATTTACGC
>Ga0209121_10002304_pt1 | contig 19522 bp, 21 predicted proteins | sample Cruoilmetagenom3_FD_187292 | JGI IMG/M metagenome (GOLD analysis project Ga0209121, IMG submission 187292) | Oil polluted marine microbial communities from Coal Oil Point, Santa Barbara, California, USA - Sample 3 (SPAdes) (version 2) | ecosystem: Environmental > Aquatic > Marine > Oil seeps ...
GCCGGTGAGCGGCGCAACGAGTGAAGCCTGTACGCCGGTGAGCGGCGTAACGAACGAAGGAGAGCGTCGATGACCGACAGGAAAGACTGGGAAGCCCTGGCCGAGAAGGAATTGCGCGGCCGGCCCCTCGAAGACCTCACCTGGAACACGCCTGAGGGCATCGCGGTCAAGCCACTTTACGCGCAGGAAGACGCCGAAGGGCTCGGCCATACCGGCACCATGCCGGGGCTTGCGCCTTTCACCCGGGGGCCGCGGGCGACGATGTACACCGGCCGCCCCTGGACCATCCGCCAATACGCCGGGTTCTCGACCGCCGAGGAGAGCAACGCCTTCTACCGCAAGGCGCTCGATGCCGGCCAGCAGGGCGTGTCGGTCGCCTTCGATCTCGCCACCCACCGGGGCTACGACAGCGACCATGAGCGCGTCGTCGGCGATGTCGGCAAGGCAGGGGTGGCGATCGACTCGGTCGAGGACATGAAGGTCCTGTTCGACGGCATTCCGCTCGACAAGGTCTCGGTGTCGATGACGATGAACGGCGCGGTGATCCCGATCCTTGCGAGTTACATCGTCGCGGGCGAGGAGCAGGGGATCGCCCGGGCCCAGCTCTCGGGCACCATCCAGAACGACATCCTCAAGGAGTTCATGGTCCGCAATACCTACATCTACCCGCCCGAACCCTCGATGCGGATCGTGTCGGACATCATCGAATACACCTCGACCGACATGCCGCGGTTCAACTCGATCTCGATCTCCGGCTACCACATGCAGGAGGCGGGCGCGAACCTGGTGCAGGAGCTCGCCTTCACCCTCGCGGACGGGCGCGAATACGTCCGCGCCGCCATTGCGCGCGGCCTCGACGTCGATGCCTTCGCCGGTCGGCTCAGCTTCTTCTTCGCCATCGGCATGAACTTCTTCATGGAAGCGGCCAAGCTGCGCGCGGCGCGGTTCCTGTGGCACAAGATCATGTCGGAGTTCGAGCCGAAGAAACCCGGCAGCCTGATGCTGCGCACCCATTGCCAGACCTCGGGGGTGAGCCTTCAGGAGCAGGACCCCTACAACAACATCGTGCGTACCGCGTTCGAGGCGATGAGCGCGGTGCTTGGCGGCACGCAGTCGCTCCACACCAACGCGTTCGACGAAGCCATCGCGCTGCCGACCGAAACCTCCGCCCGCATCGCGCGCAACACCCAGCTCATCTTGCAGAACGAGACCGGGGTGACCAAGGTGGTCGATCCGCTCGCAGGGTCCTATTACGTTGAGAAGCTCACCGCCGACCTCATCGAAGAGGCCTGGAAGCTGATCGAGGAGGTGGATGAGATGGGCGGCATGACCAAGGCCGTGGCCACCGGCATGCCCAAGCTGCGCATCGAGGAATCCGCCGCGCGCCGTCAGGCGGCTGTCGACCGGGGCGACGAGGTGATTGTCGGCCTCAACAAGTTCCGCCTCGAGACCGAAGACGAGATCGACTTTCGCGATGTCGACAACGTCTCGGTGCGCGAAAGCCAGATCAAACGGCTGGAAAAAATCCGCGGCACGCGCGACCAGGCGGCGTGTGACACAGCGCTGGGCGATCTTGAGACAGCGGCAAAATCCGGGGAAGGCAACCTCTTGACGCTGGCGGTCGAGGCCGCGCGGGCGCGCGCAACGGTGGGAGAGATTTCGATGGCGATGGAAAAAGCGTTTGGCCGCCACCGGGCCGAGGTGAAAACCCTCTCGGGTGTCTACGGCGCGGCTTACGAGGGCGACGAAGGCTTCGCCGCGATCCAGGCCGATGTCGAGAAATTCGCCGAGGAAGAGGGGCGCCGCCCACGGATGCTGGTGGTCAAGATGGGGCAGGACGGCCACGACCGCGGCGCCAAGGTGATCGCCACCGCCTTTGCCGATATCGGCTTCGACGTCGACGTGGGCCCCTTGTTCCAGACGCCCGAGGAGGCGGCGCAGGACGCGGTCGACAACGATGTGCACATCGTCGGCATCTCGTCCCAGGCGGCGGGCCACAAGACCCTCGCGCCGAAGCTCATCGAGGCGTTGAAGGCGCGGGGCGCGGGCGAGATCCTGGTGGTCTGCGGCGGGGTGATCCCGCAGCAGGACTACGACTACCTGAAACAGGCCGGCGTTTCTGCTATCTTCGGGCCGGGCACCAATATCCCCGAGGCGGCGCGCGAGATCATCGCCTTGATCCGGTCGGGACGGCCGGGCTGAGCCTGCGACAGCACGCCGGCGGCGACATGGGGGAGACAACACGGGGGAGACGGATATGAAGATCGCCATTCTGGGCGCCGGCGGCGTCGGCGGCTACCTCGCCGCAAAGCTGACCGAAGCCGGCACGCCCGTCGCCTTGATTGCGCGCGGCGCGCATCTGGACGCGATCCGTGCGCGTGGCCTCAAGCTCATCGAGCCGGGCGGCACGACCGTCACCCGCCCCGAGGTGCTGACCGACGATCCCCGCGAGATCGGTACACCCGACGCTATCGTGGTCACGGTCAAGGCGCACCAGCTCGCCGACGCCTTCGCGCAGATCGCTCCCGCCGTCGGCCCCGACACGCTGGTGGTGACGGTGCAGAACGGCGTCGATGCGCCCGACATGGCGGCGGAGGCGTTCGGCCCCGCGCGCGTGGCGATCTGCGTCTCGCGCATTTTCTCCAATATCACCGCGCCGGGCGAGATCACCCGCTACGGCGCGCCTCGGTCCTTCGCCATAGGCGGGATCGACGGCGGGCAGAATGGTGCTGCGGTGTCGGCCCTGCGCAAGACGCTCGCCGCCGCCGGGGTCTTAGTGCCCGATTGCGACGATGTGCGCATCGATCTCTGGTCCAAGTTCCTCCTGTTCAACGCGATCTCATCGACAACCGCCGCCGCGCGGACCCGGGTCGGGGTGGTGCGTGACACGCCCGCGCTTGCCGACCTGGCGCAGCGGCTGATCGGTGAGGCCTGTGCCGTCGGGCGTGCCGAAGGCATCGCGCTGGCCGATGATGCGGTCGAGAAAACCTGGGGGTTCATCGGATCAATGGCGCCCGAAAGCCGCGCCTCGACGGCGCATGATCTCGAACACGGCCGCGCGTTGGAGATCGACCACATCTGCGGTTCGGTCGCGCGGCGGGGGAGGGCGCTGGGCGTCGATGTCACCGCCAGCGAAACCGTCGCCGCCGTGCTCGCGCCCTTCAAACTGGGCACACCGGGCTGATCCCGGGACCGCCTCGGCCGGAACCGAGACGGCGTGTCCGTTCACTCCGCCAGCGCGGGTTCGGCCTCTTCCTCGTCCTCTTCGTCCTTACGGCTGACCGCCATCAGCACGGCGTAGCCGATCACCGCCGAGATCGCGGAAGCGACGAGCACGCCGAGCCGCACTTCGTTCATCAGCAAGGGGTCCGTATAGCTCAGGCCGCCGATGAACAACGACATGGTGAAGCCGATGCCGGCCAGCGCCGACAGCCCGTAGATATGCGCCCAGTTGGCCCCATGGGGCAGCTTCGCGATACCGGTTTTCACCACCAGCCAGGTCGCGCCCATCACGCCCATCTGCTTGCCGAGCACCAGGCCCGCCACGATCCCGACGGTAACTGGCGAGGTGATCGCATTTATCGACATCCCCGAGAACGACACACCGGCGTTGGCGAAGGCGAAGACCGGCACGATGAAGAAGGCGACCCAGGGGTCGAGCCCGTGTTCGAGCGAATGCAGCGGCGACCTGCCCCAACGGTCCTTCAAAGGGATGAAGAACGCGGTGAGGACGCCCGCGAGAGTCGCGTGAATGCCCGATTTCAGCACCAGCACCCAGAGCACGATGCCGAGCATCAGAATGGGCGAGACCCGGTGGGTACCGCGCGCGTTGAGCCAGCCCATCGCCGCCAGCGGCACGAGGGCGAGCAACAGGTAGGTCACCTTGAGATGGGCGGTGTAGAACACCGCGATGATCAGGATCGCGCCGAGGTCGTCGAGAATGGCCAGGGTGAGCAGGAAAACCTTGAGCGAAGTGGGCGCGCGCGAGCCGACCAGCGCGAGCAGGCCGAGTGCGAAGGCGATGTCGGTCGCCGCCGGGATCGCCCATCCGGGCAGGGTTTCGGGCGAGTTCCAGTTGATTGCCGCGAAAATGATCGCCGGCACCGCCATGCCGCCGATCGCGGCGATGCCGGGCAGGGCCACGTCGCGCGGGTTCTTGAGCTTGCCTTCGAGGATCTCGCGTTTGAGCTCGAGCCCGATGAGGAAGAAGAACACCGCCATCAACCCGTCGTTGATCCACAGGATCAGGGGTTTCGAGAGCCCCTCACCGTCGATGGTGATCGAGAGCTTCGCCGCGAGCACATCGTTGTAGAGCCCGGCGAACCCGGAATTGGCGACGATCAGCGCGAGCAATGCCGCCGCCATCAGGGCCACACCGCCGGCGGCTTCGTGTTTGAGCAGTCTTTCGATCGCGGAAGTCATATCTATCCCTCTTTTCTCCCCCTACTTGGGCGAAGACGCTTCCGGTTCAATAGTACGCCAGCAGCGATGAGATAACAATTTCGTTTGCCTGCCGGTCATGGCATGCTCCGGCGCGAAGGGAGGCCGGGATGCAAAGTGTGATCGACCATCTTGTCGTGGCGGGCGGGACGCTGGACGCGGCCACCCGACACATCGAGCAAACGCTGGGTCTGGACACCGTGCCCGGTGGCCAACACGCGCGCATGGGCACGCACAACCGGCTCCTGTCGCTCGGGCCCGGCACCTATGCCGAGGCGCTCGCACCCGACCCCGCGGCCGACGACCCCGGCCGGGCGCGCTGGTTCGGCCTTGACCGCTACGCCGCCGATCCGCGGGTCACGCCGCGGCTGGCCGCCTGGGCGCTCCGGGTCGACGATCTCGATGCCGCGCTGGCCCAGGCGCCCGACGGTATCGGCGCGCCAATGGCGATGACGCGGGGGGGCTACGACTGGCGGATCACCGTTCCCGAAGACGGCAAACAGCCGTTCGACGGTGTCTTCCCGGCGCTCATTTCCTGGACCGGGCACGATCCGACCAGCGCGCTCCCCGACACCGGCGCGCGGCTCATCTCGCTCACCCTCAGCCACCCGGATGCGGGCCGGCTGGGCTGGGCGCTGTCGATGCTGAACGACGACGACCGGGTGACGGTGCGCGCGGGCCCGTCCGGGCTGTCGGCGCTCGTTCTCACAGACACAGGCGAGAGGGACCTCAGATGATCCGTCAAGCGGGCGCATGGGACGCGACGGCGATTGCCGAGATCTGGAATCCGGTGATCCGGGACAGCACCATCACCTTCAACGCGGTCGAGAAAGACCCCGACGACCTCGTTCGTTTCCTGTTGTCGCGCGCTGATGACGGCCATGGTACCTTCGTCGCCGAGCAAGACGGCGAGGTGCTCGGTTTCGCGACCTACGGCCAGTTTCGCCCGGGCGTCGGCTATGCGCGCTCGATGGAGCACACGATCATGCTGGCCGAGGGCGCGCGTCGGCGCGGGCTCGGGTCGGCGCTGCTGGAAACCGTCGAGGCCCATGCCCGCGACCGCGGCGCGCATTCGATGATCGCCGGCGTGAGCGGCGCCAACGAAGCCGGTATCGCCTTTCACGCCGCCCGGGGCTACAACGAGATCGCGCGGGTGCCCGAAGTGGGGTGGAAACACGCGCATTGGCTCGACCTTGTATTGATGCAGAAAATCCTCTGATCCCATGTCGCTGTGGACCCGCATCACCGACGCGCTGGCGGCGCTGCGTTCGGGCGAGAGCCTGGCCGATGTCTTTACCAACCTGCGCGCACCGCCCGAACGCACCGCCGCCTTCACCATCGCTGTCATCGCCCTCGGGGCCAAGATGGCGAAGGCCGACGGGCAGGTGACACGCAACGAGGTTGCGGCCTTCCGCGAAGTCTTCACCATCCCCAGGGCCGAGGAGGCGAACGCGGCGCGGGTGTTCAACCTCGCGCGCACCGACGTGGCCGGCTACGAGCTCTATGCCCAGAAGATCGCGAAGCTTTTCGGCACACGCGACCCGGCGCTGTGCGACCTGCTCGAGGGGTTGTTCTACATCGCGGTCGCGGACGGGACCTACCACGCGGCGGAGGATGCGTTCCTCGCCCGGGTCGCGACGATCTTCGGGGTCGACGAGCGGTCGTTCCGCTCGTTGCGCGCCCGGTTCGTGCCCGACGCCGTCCCTGACCCCTACGCGGTGCTGGGGGTGGATCCGGACACGCCGTTCGAGGAAATCCGCCTCGCTTGGCGCGCCCATGTGCGCGAATACCACCCCGACCGGCTGATCGCGCGCGGCGTGCCGGAAGAGGCGGTCAAGATCGCCGAGAAGCACATGATCGCGGTCAACCGGGCCTGGGAGGAGATCCAGGAGGAGCGGGGGTAGGGGTTAAACGGCAGGTATACTGTCATTCACGATCCTTCATCGGATCCAAAGACGAATGCCAAACAAAGCAGCGCACAGAGGAATGATATGGACAGCCAATCAATCCGAGCGAGGTGCCGAATCGGGGGATGGTTTTGGCGCCCGTCCTGGTCAGGAGATACGCGGTAAACCTGTCTAGAAAGCTCTCGGACTCCCAAGTCCTTTCGCCCCGAGCTTCCGGCGTGTTGTACGCGCCGATGGAGGCGATATGCGACCAGAAGAACGCAGAGATGAACACGACCCGCGGATCTGTCCACGACCCAAAGGGGCGCAGTCGAAACCCGGCGATGTGGATCGAAGTCGCCGAAAGGAGAAGAAGAACAATCGGACCAACACTGTGACCTTCGGGGTTTTCAGCTTGATTCCACGCCGCGACCCGACCGGGATGTTTGAGAGCGTGTTGCGGATGCTTCAGCGTCTGCCTGTTCTTGGTCTCTCGGGTTGAGTGACAAGGCGAGCCCGCCGCCATCATGACGCAGGCTTGGCGATGCCTCCAAGTACCCTCATGATATCAACATGATGCCAGTTTCCTAGGAAACTGGCTCATTAGTGTCGATGCCGGGTGTCGACGGCGCTCCCTTCAGCGTCGTGCGGCGGCCTGAAACCCCGGTGCGGAGGCGAGCTTTCCTTGTCCCGGCAACATGATACTACTGCCCCTGGAGCCGAGCCCGACGCCAAACCAGACGGAGACCATATGACCATGAACGACATCGAAAGCCGCGGCCTGGTGCTGCTCGGTTGCGGCAAGATGGGCTCCGCGATGCTCGCGGGCTGGCTCGCGCAGGGGCTCTCTGCGCAGTCCGTCTGGGTGATTGACCCGAACCCATCCGCCTGGCTCCAGGGCACCGGCGTGCATCTCAACACCGATCTGCCCGACAGCCCCGCCGTTGTGCTGGTCGCCGTCAAGCCGCAGATGATGGGCGACGCCCTGCCGACCCTCGCCGCTCTCGGCAACGGCGAAACGCTGTTCGTCTCGGTGGCGGCCGGCACGCCCATCGCCGCCTTCGAGGCCGCCCTCGGCGCCAGCACACCGATCATCCGCGCGATGCCCAACACGCCCGCCGCAGTGGGCCGGGGCATCACCGCAATCATCGGCAACACGCGCACGACCGCGGCCCAGCTCGATCTCGCCGAAACCCTGCTTGGGGCCGTCGGGCAGGTGGTCCGGCTTGAAGACGAAGGCCAGATGGACGCGGTCACGGCCGTCTCGGGCTCCGGGCCGGCTTACGTTTTCCACCTGATCGAGACCCTCGCAAAGGCAGGCGAAGCGGAGGGTCTCGCGCCCGACCTCGCGATGACCCTTGCCCGGGCCACCGTGGCCGGGGCCGGCGCTTTGGCCGAGGCGGCGCAGGAAAGCCCGTCCCAGCTTCGGGTCAACGTCACCTCGCCCGGCGGCACCACCCAGGCCGCGCTCGACGTGCTGATGAATGACACCGACGGGTTCGAGGCCCTGCTCGCCCGGGCCGTCAAGGCCGCCGCCGACCGTAGCCGGGAGTTGGGCAAATGAGCGACCAGACCCCCGAGATCACATTCGACGATTTCCTCAAAGTCGACATTCGCAAGGGCACCGTCATCGACGCGCAGCCTTACCCGGAGGCGCGCAAACCGGCGCTGAAGCTCTGGGTCGATTACGGGCCCGGGATCGGCGTGAAGAAGTCGTCGGCCCAGATCACCGAGCATTACGACCCCGAAGACCTGATCGGCAAACAGGTGCTCGCCGTCGTCAACTTTCCGCCCCGCCAGATCGGCAAGTTCATGTCCGAGGCGCTGGTGCTGGGGCTGCCGGACGCGGCGGGCAACGTGGTCCTGCTCACCCCCGACAAGGACGTGCCGGACGGCGGACGGCTGTACTGACCCTGTCTGAGACGCGACCTCTCACGCGGTTCGCCCGCGAAAAAACAGGTAGCGGTGACAGCAATAAAGTCAGACACCTGCCCCCTGTCCGATGTCGCCTACCCGTCGCGCAGTCTTCACCCGCGCCTTTGTCCTGGCCGGCGTACTCCGGGGGTGTCACGCCGGAGGCATGCCTTCGGCACAAGAGGGTCGGCCCCCGGGTCGCCCTCTTTGCCCCTTCAGCCCGAAACCGTGTCGCCCATCGCCTCGCGCCAATGCCGCCGGCACAGGCTCACATAGGTCTCGTTGCCGCCGATCTGCACCTGGGCCCCGTCGGTCAACGCCCGGCCCTCGGCGTCCTGGCGCACCACCATCGTCGCCTTTTTCCCGCAATGGCAGATCGTGCGGGCCTCGCGCATCTCGTCGGCCAGCGCCAGCAGGGTGGCGGACCCCGGGAACAGGTGGCCCTGGAAATCGACCCTCAGCCCGTAGGCCATGACCGGCACGCGCAGGTCATCGACGGCGCGCGCCAGCTGCCAGACCTGGTCGGGTTCGAGAAACTGCGCCTCGTCGATGAAAACGCAGGCGATAGGCCCCGCGTCCATCCGGCGCGCGATCTTGGCCAAAAGATCCTCGCCGGCCTCGAAGGTATCGGCCGGGGCGGAAATGCCGATCCGGCTGCCGATACACCCGTCGCCGGCGCGGTTGTCGAGTTTCGCGGTGATGAGAAAGGTCTCCATCCCGCGCTCGCGGTAGTTGTAGGCGGCCTGCAGGAGCAGGGTCGACTTGCCCGCGTTCATCGTGGAGTAGTGGAAGTAGAGCTTGGCCATGGCCCTGAGGTACCGCCGCCCGCGGCCTCGCGCAAGAGAGAGCGGCGGCGGGGACCGCGGGAAAGGGGACGGTTCCGGGATGGGAAACTGGAGGTCCTGGGCGTTGCCGCCTTTGGGGATGGAACAGACCCCCGCACCTTTACGCTCCCGGACACCGTCACCGGTCATTACCCGACCGGCATCGTCGCGCACACATGCGACAATCCCCTCCGCGCCGACGCTTTCGCGCCGGGTACTGGTGACGTGACTACCTAGGCAGTCCCCTTTAATAAGCCATTCACATTCGACGCGAATAATGGGAAAACAAATTGGTATTTCCCCGCAATCGGGGTTGTGAGCCCGGGACGGGGCACTTGGGGGACAGTATGGCCGGTATGGGCGACTATCTGAAAAAGCACACCGAGGCGCTCGTCAAAGACGTCGGGATCGAGGCCGCCTGCGAGCTTGCGGGCAAGTCCAAGGCCACGTTGGGGCGCTACTATTCCGGTGCCGCCGAACACGCCGACCGGTTCATGCCGATCGATACCGTGTCGGCGATCGAGGCGGCGTCGCGTTATCCGCATGTGACCTCGGCGCTCGCGGAGATCTCGGGCCACACGATCACCGCCGGATCCGAAGGGCGCAATGCGCCGCCGGGTGGGGTCAACACCGATGTGATCGCGCTCAGCCAGCGGTTCGCGATGTTGATGGGCGAATACCACCAGTCGATCGAGGACGGGATCATCACCGTGAACGAGGCCAAACGGCTGCTGCGCGAAACGCTCACGCTTCAACAGGTGCTGGTCGACATGAAGCTGCACCTCGAGGACGAGACAACCCCCGACAGTTCCGACTGAGCGCTAGCCTTCGAGGTAGGCGACCGGGGCCGTGGCCTCGCGGACGAAATCGAGCGGCGCGCGGTCGACGGCGGCGGTCGAGCGTTTGAACTCGTAGCGCATCAATGTCCCGTCTTCCTCCGACGCGATGATCAGGCATTGGTACAGGTGCCGGCTGCCCTCGTAGAGATTGACCAGCCCGCGCAGTTTCGGCGCGTCGGCGATGTCGAGCGCAAACCCGCCGTCGCGCAACTCAAGCACCCGGTAGGTCATCTCTCCGACCGCAACCCGGTAGCGGGCTTTTTTGCGGCGGTCGCGATCGCGGGCCTGTTCCAGCCCGTCCTGAACCTCTTTCGGCAAAAACGTCGTCATGGCAGACACCCCCGCAACCCCACACACCAGCATGGGGATCGACCCGATTCGGTCAAGGGGCGCTTTCGTGGCCAGTTTGTTGCCCGACACAGGACATGCTCAGGTGTTGTGCTCTTCAACCAGGTCAACGCCGACAACCGGGCGCAGAACATGCGGCCGGGCCGGATCGTACAGCGCGCTGTCGGCGAAGTCGCGCGCCTCTCCCAGCGCCGGGCCGACGAGGATCAGCGCGGTGCGGGTGATCTTCTCGGCGCGGACCTTCAGGCGGATGTCGGCGAGCGTGCCGCGGATCAGCATCTGGTCCGGCCAACCGACGCGGTAGGCCACGGCGACCGGACACTCGGCGCCGTAGTGCGGGATGAGCACGCGTTCGATCTCGCGCATGTTGCGCACCGCGAGGTGGATCGCCAGCGTCGCCCCGGTGCGGGCGAAGTTCTCAAGGGTTTCCCCGTCCGGCATGGCCGTGGATTGCATCGACATCCGGGTTAGCACGATGCTTTGCGCGATCTCGGGGATGGTCAGCTCCTGGCCGAGCGCCGCGGCGGCCGCGGCATAGGCGGGCACGCCCGGCACGATCTCGTAAGCGATCCCGTCCGCCTTCAGCCTGCGGATCTGCTCGGCGATGGCGCCGTAGAGGCTCGGGTCGCCGGAATGTACGCGGGCGACATCTTCGCCGCGACGCCGGGCGGCGCGGATCTCGGCGTGGGTCTCGTCGAGCGTCATCGGCGCGGTGTCTTTGACGACCGCCCCCTCCGGCGCGCCGGTTACGACCGCCGGCGGCACCAGAGACCCCGCATAGAGGCAGACCGGGCAGGCGGCGATGAGGCGCTGGGCTTTCAGGGTCAGAAGCTCCGGGTCGCCGGGACCGGCACCGATGAAATAGACCTTCATGACCGATCCCCTTTCAGATCCCCGTCGATCCGGCGGGCGTAGCCGCGCGGCGTGTACATCCTCGGGCTCTCGCCGAGGGCGGCGAGGCGCGAGTTGGAGGAGCCGACGAGCACGACCGTCAGCATGTCGACCTCGTCGACCTCGAGTTGGTCGAGCCGACGGTAGCGGAGTGTTTCCTCCGGCCGCCCGAGGTTCGAGGCCAAGAGGACCGGCGTGTCGGCGGGGCGATGGTCGAGCAGGATGTCACGGGCTTCGGCGAGCAGGGTGCGCCGCCGCTTCGAGACCGGGTTGTAAAACGCGATGACGAAATCGCCGGCGGCGGCGGCGTGCAGGCGCCGGACGATGTCTTCGCGCGGGGTCAGCAGATCGCTGAGCGAGATCGCGCAGAAATCATGGCCGAGCGGCGCGCCGGCGCGGGCGGCGGCGGCTTGCAAAGCCGAGATCCCGGGCGCGGAGACAACCTCGACCCGGCGCGCGGCATCCGTCACGCCGTGCTGGTCCGGCCCCCGGTCCATCAGTTCGAACACCAGCGCGCCCATCGCGTAGATCCCGGCATCGCCCGAGGAGATCAGCGCGATGCGCCGGCCCGTGGCCGCTTGCTCCAGCGCGTAGCGGCAGCGATCCTCCTCGCCGCCGAGCGGGAAGTCGGTGCGCTTTTTGCCCGCGGCGAGAGGCCCCAGCAGGTCGATATAGAGCCCGTAGCCGACCAGCTCTTCGGCTTCGGCAATCAGTTTCGAGGCTTCCGGCGTGCGCCAGGCCGATTGCCCCGGCCCGATGCCGACGATCGCGAGATGCCCGCGCGCGCGGCCGTTCAGCGCGGTGATCGGGAGGGGTGCCTGGGCGATGGCGCAGGTGGCGTTTGCGGTCTTGCGCTTGGGGACGACGAGGTCGGTGCCCTCGGCTCCGGCGAGGGCGGCAGCTTCGGCGACGCCATGCGTTCCCACCTCGGCGAACACCACATCGGACGGGTTGGCCAGACGGGGCGTCATCGCTTCCAGCTCTTGCGCATTGAACAGCTGCAGCGGGACGCCGAGTTTGTGGGCCAGCGCATTTACGGCGGGTTCGTCGGCCTTGAGATCGAGCGTGGCGACGGCGGCAATCGCGCCCGGCGCGATCCCGGCCTCGGCGAGCGTCTCGGTCACCAGCCGGTCGAGCTCGACCGGATCGGTGTTGCGGGCACAGCCGACGCCCAGGACTTGACGTTGCGGATGGTAGACGAGCCGGGTGCCGCTGCCGGTCTCAGGCGCGGTGGTCACGGTGAGCGTGACCCGGCCGTCCGGGTCGCTGTCGAGGCCGAAGATGTTGTCGCCCACGATTTGCGGCGTGCCGCCCGACAGCAGCGCCGACATGGCGTCGCGGGCGTCGCGCGGGTTGGCGAGCCGGTACCCCTCGGGCGGTTCGTCGAGTGCCACGCCGAGCGCCACGTCGCCGGCGGTGGTTACCGCCGCCTTCGCGTCCAGCGCCAATGCGATTTCGCGCGCGAGCCGGTTGGCGCCGCGGTGACCGCCGAGCAACGGCACGACGACGCCGCCGTCGTCCGAGACCGCAAGCACCGGCGGTTCGGTGGTCTTGTCGGCGAGCAACGGGGCCACGGCGCGCACCAGGATCCCCGCAGCGCAGACGCCGATGACCGGCGTGCCGGCGGCGAACAGGTCGCGCACATGGGTGAGCGCGTTGGGGAAGAGCGCGTCGGCCCGGTCGACGCGGGCCTCGCGGCCATGCACGGCCAAGCCGAGGGCGGCTGCGATGCGATGGGCGGTGGGTTCCCCGGCCCGGTTGAGGGCAATCACGACGGGGGCCATTACAGCGGGGATTTGAGCCACGGGTCGGCACCTTTCGTCACCAGGATCATCGAGAAATAGGGGGCGGGGTCGGGCGCCTCGGCCAGCGGCAGGATGCGCTGTTCCGGCAGGGTGGCGCGCTCGATGTAGCGCGCCTGTCCGGTGAGGCCGAGGTCGTCGAGCAGGGCGCGGATGCGGCCGATGTGGCGGCCCAGCTTCATCACGGCAAAGCTGTCGGCGGTATCCATACGGGAGCGTAGGGTTTCGCTGTCGAGCGGAGCCGGCAGGGTGGCAAGCACCTCGTTGCGGGCGGTGAGCGGCTGGCCAAGTGCTGCGGATGCGGCCGCAACGGAGGTGATGCCTGGGATCACCTCGACCTCGTAAGCGCCCGCGAGCCGGGCATGGAGATACATGAAGGAGCCATAGAAGAACGGATCACCCTCGCAGAGCACGACGACATCCGCGCCGCTGTCGAGCACTTCGGCGATCCGGACCGCGCCCGCGTCGTAGGCGGCCTGCGCGGGACCGCGTGCGGGGGTGATCGGCACCTCGATGACGAGCTCGCGTGCGTCGGCAGAAACATACGGCGCGGCGATCCGGCGGGCGAAACTGTCTGCGCCCGGAAGCGCGGGGTACGCGATGACCTCGGCTGCGCCGATGGTGCGGGCGGCTTTCACGGTCACGAGGTCCGGGTCGCCGGGTCCGAGCCCGACGCCGATCATCCGTCCGGGTCCGCTCATCGTTTCACCAGGCTCCACTGGGTGACCGGCATGAATGGCCGCCATCCGGTGCGCGGGCCGACCGGTTCCGCCCGGCTGACCGCGAGTATCACGAGATCGCCGCCGTGGCGCTCCTGCAAGTCGATCAGAACCGACTGGCTTTCGAGGGTGACCGCGTTGGCGACAAGACGGCCCAACGGCTTCAGCGCGGACCATGCGGCAGCGTATGTCTCGGACGAAAGCCCGCCGCCGATGAACACCGCATCCGGTGCGTCCAGGCCTTCCAACGCCTGCGGCACGGTGCCGTCGACGAGTTCCAGCCGCGGCACACCGAGGGCGAGCGCGTTGGCAGCGGCCAGTGCGCGGCGGTCGGCGCGCGGCTCGATGCCGATGGCGCGGGCGTAACGTGCGGCGCGCATCCACTCGATCGCGACCGATCCGGCGCCGGTGCCGATGTCCCAGAGCAGCGCGCCGCGCATCGGCATCAGCTTGGCGACGGTCACCGCGCGCACCTCGCGCTTGGTCATCGTGCCGTCATGCTGGAAGAGGTCATCGGCCAGCCCGGGCACCCGAGGCAGGAGGGCGGCATTGGGCGCGGCGATACACTGCACGGCGAGCGTGTTGAACGGCGGCACCTCGTGCGCCCAACCTGACGCGGTGCCGTCGAACCGCACCTCCTCCGCGCCGCCCATGTTGGCGAGCACGGACATGCGGCTGGCGCCAAAGCCGCGGTCGGCCAGGAACCTGGCGATCTGGCCCGGGGTGTCCGCGCCGGTGGTGAGGATCAGAAGCCGCGCGTCGGGTTGGATGAAGGCGATCATCTGCTCGACGGGCCGGCCGTGCACCGTGAGGGTTTCGACATCCGACATCGACCAGCCCATCCGCGCGGCGGCGAGTTGGAAGGCGGAAAGCTGCGGGTGATAGGTGATCTCGGCGGACGCGATCTCGCGGCCGATCCGGGCGCCGACGGAGAACCAGAGCGGATCGCCGGACGCGAGCACGACGACGCGTTGTCCGCGCAGTTCCTTGAGGGTGCCGAGCAGCGCGTCGAACGGCGAGGGCCATTCGATCCGCCTGGCATCGAGACCATCCGTCAGCGTATGGTGACGGCTCCCGCCGAGGATGACCTCGGCCGCCTCGACCACGGCGCGGGTGGCCGGTGCGAGGCCCGCGAGCCCGTCTTCGCCGATGCCGACGATGTGCAGCCAGGCGGTCATGCGCGGATCTCCGGGAGGCCGGCGGCGAGCGCGTTGACGGCGGCCGAGGCCATGGCGGAGCCGCCGCGGCGGCCGCGCAGGGCGACGAAATCGCACCCGCGCGGATCGCGGGCCAGTTCGGCTTTCGATTCGGCAGCCCCGACGAACCCCACCGGAAAGCCGAGGATCACCGCCGGTTTCGGCGCGCCCGCGTCGAGAAGTTCCAACAGGTGGAACAACGCGGTCGGGGCATTGCCGATGGCGACGACGGCGCCGTCGAGACGGTCGGCCCAAAGCTCGACCGCGGCGGCGGAGCGGGTGTTGGCGATGGCTGCGGCCCGGTCCGGGACCGAGGCGGCGTTGAGGGTGGTGATGACGTCGTTGCCTGCAGGCAGATTGCGGCGGATGACCCCGGCGGCGACCATCTCGCAATCGGCGAGAACCGGCGCGCCGTTCGCCAGCGCCCGGGCGCCGGTCTCGTAGGCGTCCGGCGAAAAGGCCAGGCGGTCGGCCACCTCGACCATGCCGCAGGCGTGGATCACCCGGGTTGCAAGCGCCGCCATGCCGGGCGCAAACCGGTCGAGCCGCGCCTCGCGCCGCACGGTCTCGAAACTCTGTGCGTAGATCGCGGCAGGGTCACGCGCGTAGCGCAGGCGGGACGGGCTCTTCGCTTCGCTCATCGCTTGCGCGCCGATTCCGGTCCATGCGGATGCTGCGCGTGGGGGTAGGCCGGGTGATGGTGATGGTGGCCATGATCGTCACCGTGGCCATGACCATGAGAATGGTCGTGGGCGTGATGGTGCCCGTGCCCGTGCTCGTGCCCGTGCCCGTGCCCGTGCTCATGTGTGTGCACGTGGAGCCGGCATTCGCCGGTGCAGAACGTGTCGCACAGCGTGCAATCGGCGACGTTGGAGCCCGGGGCGGAAGCGCCCTGTCCCTCGACGTGGTGATGGTGGCTTTCCTGCACCAGCCCGACCTCGGCCTCGAACCCCAACACCTGCGTTCTGTATTTGCACATCACGCAGACCGGCGGCGGCACGTCGCCAAAGGCCGGGTGGCCGGCGCGCTCTTCGGGGGCAATGCGCACCGGCGCACCGTCCCGGGTGAGGATCTGGGCCCGGTAGGGGCAGGTAGCGCAATTGGGCGGCGGCACCTCGCTCATCTGTTCCATCGCCCGCTCGGCGAAGGTTTGAAGCACCTTCGGGTGATCGCCGAGGTAGCCCGCTTTGATGAATTGCATTTCGGGATGATCGGCGGCGACCCGGTCGGTGAAGCCGTAGATCCGGTCGATCAGGATGCCCGAGAACAGGAAATAGGGGAAGACGACGATACGGGCGTAGCCGAGCTTGGTCGCGTGGCGCAGCACCGGTTCGACCAGCGGGAAGGTGACACCGGAATAGCCGACCTCGAGCCAGCCGAGCCCAAGGCCCTCCTGGAGCAGCCGGGCAACCTTGGCGACGTTGCCGTTGGCGTCCGGGTCGGAGGCGCCGCGACCGATCACGACAAGGCAGGTCTGTTCGGGCGGCACCGCGCCGTGGGCGGCATCGGCCGCGGCGATCGCATCACGCACCCGGTCACCGGCGGCGGCGATCATCTTCGGGTCGATCCCGAGATCGCGCCCGTAGGACACCTCGATCCCGTGTTCGGCCGCATAGGCGTTGAGCACGGTGGGGATGTCGTTCTTGGTGTGCATCGCGGCGAACAGCATGCCCGGCACGGCGAGGATGCGGTCGACACCGGCGGTGCGCAAGTTGTCGAGCCCGGCCCGGATCACCGGGTTGGCGAACTCGAGATAGCCGTAGTCGCAGGCCCAGTCCTCGGGAAGGTATCCGGGCAGTTTCTCTGCAAGCACGGCGAACTCGGTCACCGCCGCCTTGCTGCGGGAGCCGTGCCCGCAGATCATCACGCCAATCTTGGTCAAGGGTCAGGCTTCCTGCACGTCTTCTTCCGGGGCGGCCTCGTCCGGCTCGTCCTCGGTTGCGTCGTCCTTGCGGCCCTTCAGCACGCCCCAGATCGCGACCCCGACAGCGACCCCGATCGCGACCCCGGCGATGACGTGGTCATGGCCAGCGACCTCGGCGAGGTGACCGGCGTGCGCCAGGGCGATCCCCGGCAGGAGCGTGAACATCACGGGTAAAAGGGCTTTCATGGCACATCCTTTCCAAGCAGCCGGTCGGTGCGAAGAGGGTCTGCCTTTTGAACGATTGCGCGGTGCGATCCCCTGACTGGGTCGATCTCACCGCAACACACCTCTCCGGCCCGCACACGGGGCATCGTCTTCTTTGCGTATAGGCGAGGTCGGGCCGGTTCACAATGACCGAGCGCAAACGCCCGCGCGCGACGCATTTACCGGTGCCTTGTGCGTCCACGCACGTGAGCTGCGCGGAGAGGCGGGTTTTGTGCGAAGGCGCCCTGTTCTAGGAGGGGCGAACAGGAGGACATCGCCATGGGACAACTCGTCGACGGACGCTGGGAAGACAGTTGGTATGACACCAAGGGCAGCGGCGGACGCTTTGTGCGCTCGCGCCAGGCCTTTCGCAACTGGGTGACGGCGGACGGCAGCGCGGGCCCCTCGGGTGAGGGCGGTTTCGCGGCAGAGAGCGGCCGCTATCACCTCTACGTCTCCTACGCCTGCCCCTGGGCGCACCGGACGCTGATTTTCCGGGCGTTGAAAGGGCTTGAGGACCATATCGACATTTCGGCCGTTCACCCGGACATGCTGTCGGACGGCTGGACCTTCGACGACAATTTCGATGGCGCCACCGGCGACCGGCTGTTTGGCGACAGCTTCCTGCGCGAGACCTACCTGCGCGCGGCGCCCCGGATGTCGGGCCGGGTGACGGTGCCGATCCTGTGGGACAAGCAGCAGGGCACGATCGTTTCGAACGAAAGCGCCGAGATCATCCGCATGTTCAATTCGGCGTTCGACGGGATCACCGGCAACACGCGCGATTTCTGGCCCCAGACGCTGCAGGGCGAGATAGAGGCGGTGAACGACCGGGTCTACAAGACCGTGAACAACGGCGTCTACCGCGCCGGTTTCGCAACCAGCCAAGCGGCCTATGACGAGGCGGTGCGGGAGCTGTTCGACAGCCTCGACTGGCTCGAGGATCGGCTCGCCCGGCAGCGCTACCTGGTGGGCGACCGGGTCACCGAAGCCGACTGGCGGCTGTTCACCACACTCGCCCGGTTCGACCCGGTCTATCACGGGCATTTCAAATGCAACCGGCGGCGGCTGGTGGATTACCCCAACCTCTGGGCCTATGCGCGCGAACTCTACCAATGGCCGGGGGTGGCGGAGACGGTGAAGCTTGCGCACTACATCCGGCATTATCACTACAGCCACGACACCATCAATCCACACCGGATCGTGCCGGTGGGGCCGGTGATCGACTGGCAGGAACCGCACGGGCGGGGATGAGACGGCGCGCCCGGCGTCGTGAACCGACGGGCGCGATATTGGAATCGGCGGGCGGAATGGCTATCTCTTGGCGATGCAATTCGTCCTGCTCATCATCATCGGTGCCGCTGCCGGGTTCATCGCGACCCGCGCGATGAAGCTCGACACCGGGCTACTTCAGACAATCGCCATCGGGGTATTCGGGGCGATCATCGGCAGCGTCGTGCTGCGGTTCCTGGTCGGGCTCGCCGGCATGGCGGCAGGGTTCGTCGGCGCGGTCCTGGGGGCGGTGCTGCTGATCTGGCTTTGGCAGACCTTCGTGAAGTGACCCGTTGACGCGGCGCAGCGCGGCTCCTGCGCGCGGTTTGCGGCGTCTCCACCGGGGGGCATCGCCGCAGCCGGTCCGGCACGATCTCCGGAGCTTTGGGATGCCGTGGCCGAGCCCGGAATGCACGTTCGAAACCCCGGACACCCGGGGAGGTGGAACTGCAAAAACCTTCCATGATTGCAAGTTTCTGAACAGAGTCTGGTGAGCGCTCCCGGGGTGCAGGCAACCAGAAATCAGCCGTGCGACCTGCGCCCCGCAGACCACCGAACCCGTCCGATGCACCGCGCTCGCGCTTTGCCCAAACCCCAATTCCCGCTTTGTGGTTCACCAGACTTGCCGCATCATGGCGGGGTAGAACGCGCAAAATCACTTTCGGGAGAACTTCATGACCGTCATCGTCTCGATCATCATCGGGTTCGCAATCGGGTGCTTCATCAATTACGCGATCACGTTCAGAACCGGCCAGGCCCGCAACATCGGCATCTGTGTCGGCGGGGCGCTGCTCGGCGGCGCGCTGATCCCGGCGCTGCTGTCGATGTCGTCGTTCTGGACGGCCCTCGCCGGCTCCGTCATCGGCATCGTCGTCGTCATGTATCTGTGGATACGCCTGGCGCCGGCAAAGGCGTGAGGCTGGGCCGAACACGGTTGGGAGATGACCCCCCACGTCGCGCAGGCATGGGGTCTGTTAATATCACTTTCAGGATTTCGTGCCGGGGGCGCAGGCAGGTACAGCGCAAGATATTGAATTCACGTCAGTTTTGGCGGCCCCAAGGCCTGCCGGTTTCCTAGGAAACCGGCCCCCCGACGCGCCGTCAGGCTGGAACGCGCGCCCGGCCTGGCCCGGGGTTCGGGCGCGTCCTGGTCGTAGCCCGGCCCTAGAGCATTTCCATCCTGACTGGATTCGGGATTCCCAAGGGGCGTGATTTGTGATTCCCTGTCGATGCGGCAGATATTGGGGTCATAGATGGGCAAGC
>Ga0209121_10002305_pt1 | contig 19515 bp, 18 predicted proteins | sample Cruoilmetagenom3_FD_187292 | JGI IMG/M metagenome (GOLD analysis project Ga0209121, IMG submission 187292) | Oil polluted marine microbial communities from Coal Oil Point, Santa Barbara, California, USA - Sample 3 (SPAdes) (version 2) | ecosystem: Environmental > Aquatic > Marine > Oil seeps ...
ACCCTGGATATGGCGAAAATCGAGGCGTTGGTTATTCAAGGTCGGGGTGGGGATCTTAACGAGGCGTAAACTCTTCTTACGTCCTAACAGCTCCAGAGCGCCGTTTTCATAGCCGGGGGCAATGATAGCATCGTAGTGGGACTTGTCTATTTCCTGAGCGGTGGCCAAATCTATGATCTGGTTGCTGGCCACGACACCGCCAAAGGCAGCCACAGGGTCTCCACTCAGGGCTCTTTGGTAAGCCTCAGTTAAGTCCTCGTGGCTGGCAAGTCCACAAGGGTTAGTGTGCTTCATTACAGCGATGGTTGAGGCTGAGAAGCTGCTGAGCACGTTTAAGGCAGCATCAAAATCAAGCAGGTTATTAAAGGAGACCTCAGGGCCGCTAAGGTGAGTAAGCGAAGCGAAGCCGGCTTGCCTTCGCTTGACATCTCGCTCGACGTAAAAGGCAGCCTTCTGGTGAGGATTCTCACCATAACGGAGACCATAAGCCTTCTTCAATGCTATGGTCATTTCCTCAGGGAAAGTCTCTTCGCTTAAGTACTGAGAGATGGCGGTATCGTAGATAGCTACATGCTGGAAAGCCTTTTGGGCTAGTCTCTTTCTTTGCTCTAAATCTATATTCCCCTGCCGCAGCTTCTGCAAAACCCGGTCGTAATCCTCAGGGTCAACGATCACCAAAACTGAGGGGAAATTCTTGGCCGCGGAGCGAATCATGGTTGGCCCGCCAATATCAATGTTCTCCACTGCTTCATCTAAGGAGACTCCTTCTCTGGTCACCGTCTCTACGAAGGGATAGAGGTTTACCACCACCATATCAATCGTCTCAATGTGGTTCTGAGCCAGTTCGGCCAGATGCTGAGGTAAATCGCGCCTGGCCAGAATGCCGCCGTGCACCGCTGGGTGCAAAGTCTTCACCCTGCCATCAAGAATTTCAGGAAAGCCAGTTAGCTCTGAGATGCTATGAACTTTGACACCAGATTCTTCCAGCGATTTCTTGGTGCCTCCGGTGCTGAATAATTCGATGCCAAGCTCTTGCAAGCCTGGCGCGAAATCAGCTATGCCTGACTTGTTGGAAACACTTATAATGGCACGCATGTTCCCTCCTTCAATCTATGATCACCCTTTTCTCTTCCTCTGCTTTGACTACCTCACCAACGACTTTGGCTTGGGGCAAAGCAGTGGTCAATTCGTTCACTTCATCACTTGAACATATGATCGCCATGCCCATTCCCATGTTGAATACTTGGTACATTTCGGCCGGCTCTATGTCACCTTTTTCTTGTATGAGCCTGAAGATAGGGAGTACATCCCAGGAGTCCTTGTGAATATGAGCCGCAAGACCCTCAGGCAAGATGCGCGGTATGTTTGCGGGAAATCCGCCGCCGGTGATATGAGCTAATCCTTTAATCAATGGTAGAAATGGTTTAAGTTGAGGATAATAGCAGTGGTGGGCTTGGAGCAACTCCTCGCCCAGGGTTTTTCCTAGCTGAGGGTAAAAAGTTTGTAAACAGTGGGGGTTATCATCTATTGCAAAGACTTTTCGCACTAGAGAGTAGCCGTTGGTATGCAAACCGGACGAGGGTAAGCCAACAATAATGTCGCCTGGCACTATGGGACTGCCATCAATGATATTCTTTCTTTCTACTACTCCGACGATAAAGCCGACCAGATCATAGTTTCCTTGTGAATAGATTCCTGGCATTTCGGCAGTTTCGCCACCGATTAGAGAGCAGCCCACCTTTTGGCAAGCTTGAGCTATGCCACTGATAAGGCCTTCAATTTGTTCAGGCATAAGTTTCCCCATAGCAATGTAGTCGAGAAAGAAAAGCGGCTTGGCACCGCAGCAAAAAATATCGTTAACACAGTGGTTGACGATGTCAATGCCCACGGTATCATTTTTATCTAACAGCGAAGCTATTTTGAGCTTAGTGCCTACTCCGTCAACGCTGGAGACTAGAACCGGCTCGTCATATCCTTTTATTTGGAACATACTGCCGAAGGAACCAAAGTTCAACACCTGAGGTCCAAAGGTGGGTTTAGCTTGTCTGGCGATTGATTCCTTTATCCTACCGGCTGCCTCAATATTGACACCGGCGAGGGCATAGCGCTGCCTACTTCTGACTTCCAATGAGTTCCTCTTCAGGGAGTGTTTCCAGAGCCAACTTATCCATCCCCATTTGCACTGGAATGGGATAATCTCCGGTAAAGCAAGCAAGACAAAACATATCTTTAGGCAGCCCAACAGCTCGAATCAAGCCATCGAGGCTGAGGAAACCAAGTGAATCAGCCCTCAGGTAATCCCTAATCTGAGGGACAGTCTTGCTGGCAGCGATAAGTTCCCACTGAGTGGCCATATCTACGCCCAGAAAGCAGGGATAGCGAATAGGAGGAGCGCAAATACGGAGGTGAACCTCTTTAGCGCCGGCTCTCCTTAACAAGCTGACTATGTGAGGCGTGGTAGTGCCGCGAACAATGCTATCATCAACGACCACCAATCGCTTGCCGGAAATTATTCGGGAGAGGGGATTGAATTTCAGCTGGACACCGAGGTCTCTTAGTCTCTGGTCCGGCTCAATGAAGGTACGCCCGACATAGCGATTTTTGAGCAGGCCCTCGCAATAGGGGATGTCAGAAGCCTCAGAATATCCAGTGCCGGCAGCGGTGGCTGAATCGGGAACGCCCATGACGAAATCGGCGTCAACAGGGTACTCTTGAGCCAGTGTTTCGCCCATGGCTTGTCTTGCTTCGTAGAGGAGCTTGCCCTGGATAATACTGTCAGGACGAGCAAAATAAATATATTCAAAGATGCATAAGGCTTTCTTACTGCTCCTTACCTTGTGACTCTTGATTCCATTCTTGTCAATGACCAGCATCTCTCCAGGTTCGACGTCTCTGGAAAACTGGGCGCCTATATGATCCAGTGCGCAGCTTTCTGAAGCAATTACCCAGCTGTTGTCAATAGTCCCCAGGCAAAGGGGGCGCACACCCATAGGGTCACGAACTGCGATCAACATATCCTCAGTTAGGATTGTGAGTGAGTAAGCTCCTTGGAGACGGTGCATAGCGTGCTTAATTTTTTCCATCCAGTTTTTGCCTGGAGAGGCCAAAATTAGATTGGCGATAACTTCAGAATCGCTGGAGGTATGAAAGCTGTAGCCCCGATTGTGAAGCTCATCATGGAGTTGTTTGGCATTGAGGATATTGCCATTATGGGCCAAAGCAAGAGTCAATCCGTCTGAGGTTACTACAATAGGCTGTATATTGACTGATTGACTTGAACCAGTGGTGGAATAGCGATTGTGCCCAATGCCAATGTATCCTTTGAGCTGGGTGAGGTCACTTTCGGTGAACGCCTGCGAGACCAGCCCCATGTTGCCACGAATTTTTATCCCGCTGCCATCGGTGATAGCAATGCCAGAAGATTCCTGACCACGGTGCTGGAGGGCAAAAAGAGCGAAGAAAATGACGCGAGCTATGTCCATGGTGTGGGCGTAGATGCCGAAGATGCCGCAATTCTCGCGCATTAAAGCTGCCTTCCGCCAGAATTATAGATTGTTGTGATGTTTTGGTCAATGTGACTGCGCTGTGTTATAATGCCATTCATTATGTTAGAAAAAGAAAAGAAGGAGGACATAATTGCGCAATTTGGGCTCAAACAGGGTGATACCGGTTCTGTTGAGGTGCAGGTGGCATTGCTTACTGAGAGGATAAACCAGCTAACGGAGCATCTGAAGGAACATACTGGCGATTATCACTCGCGCCGTGCTCTTTTCAAGCTAACAGGGCACCGCAGGCGGCTTTTGGCTTATCTTAACAAGACGGGCTCCAAGCGGCACAGCTCTCTTGTCGCCAGATTGGGTTTGAGGAGGTAGCATGGCTAAGGTTTTTGAAAGGTCAATAGCTGGTCGGCCGCTCACTATTGAGACAGGAGAACTTGCTCAGCAGGCAAATGGAGCTGTTGTTGTCGGCTACGGGGAAACCGTGGTCTTGGTTACTGTCTGTGCTGCTGGTGAAGCTACGGAGAGACCTGGGTTTGTACCTTTAACAGTGGACTACGAGGAGAAACTCTACGCCGCTGGTAAGATACCCGGTAGCTTCATCAGGCGGGAGGGACGGCCTAGCGAAGAGGCAGTTATTACCAGTCGGCTTATCGATCGGTGCTTGCGGCCGTTGCTGTTCAAGGAATTCGGTCACGAGATACAGGTCATAGCTGTTGTGCTTTCCGCCGACAAAGAGAATGACCCACATACATGTGCTGTGATTGGTGCTTCAGCGGTTTTGGCGATTTCTGATATTCCGTTCTCTAGCCCGGTTTCAGCAGTGCATGTTGGCTACATAGGTGACAGCTTAGTTTTGAATCCCACTTTGCCCCAAATCGAGAATAGCTTGTTAGATGTGGTCGTTGCTAGCACTAAAGAGGCCATAGTAATGGTAGAGACAGGTGCTAAGGAGGCTCCTGAAGATATAGTGTTGGAGGCAATTGAATTCGGGCACAAAGCCAACCGGGGGATTATTGAACTCCAGGAGGAGCTCCAGCAGAGTTGTGGCAAAGCCAAGATGGAAGCTAAAGCTAGAGAGGTTGCGCCTGAGCTTGTGGCTGGCGTCTCTGCGGTGCTTGGCGACAAGCTGGACGAAGCTCTAGAGCAACCGTCGAAATCAAAGCGGGAGCAAGTTTTTGCCTCGATTAGAGAGGAAGCGAAACAGGGGATGGGTGACTCTTTCTCTGAGGAGGAAATTGATTTTGCTCTGGAGACTCAGCTCAGGATGGAGATAAGGAAACAGATTTTGCGAAAAAGACAGCACGTGGATGGCCGCCAGGCCTGTGAAATTCGCCCTATTAGCAGTGAGGTTGGCCTTTTGCCTCGGACTCACGGCTCGGGTCTATTTACCCGAGGTGAAACACAGGTACTAACTGTTACCACTCTGGGGTCTGCTCGTCAGGAACAGTTGTTGGATGGGCTAGGATTGGCGGAGACCAAGCGTTTTATGCATCACTACAATTTCGCTCCGTTCTCGACTGGAGAGGTGAAGCGAGTAGGCAGCCCAGGGAGACGAGAGATTGGGCATGGTGCCTTGGTGGAACGAGCCATTGCGCCAATATTACCTTCGGAAGAGGACTTTCCTTACACTCTTCGTTTGGTTTCTGAAGTGCTCAGTTCCAGTGGAAGCACCTCCATGGCCAGCGCTTGCGCTTCGACCCTATCGTTAATGGACGCAGGTGTGCCTATCAAAGCGCCAGTGGCAGGAATAGCGATGGGGCTAGTTACTGGCGAAAACGGAGACCATGTTATTCTGACCGATATCGAGGGTATAGAGGATGCCTACGGAGACATGGATTTCAAGGTTGCTGGCACCTCGCGAGGAATTACGGCCTTGCAGCTTGATATCAAGGTCAAAGGGATCGGCTGCGATATGCTAGCTGAGTCCCTGAGTCAAGCTCGCCAGGCTCGCTTGGAGATACTGAGTAAGATGGCGCAAACTATTGGCTCCAGCCGGCCTGAACTCAGTCCCCACGCTCCGAGAATGCATGAAATGACTATTGATTCAAGTAAGATTGGCACTGTTATTGGCCCCGGCGGTAGGACCATCAGGTCCATCATAGATGAGACCAAGGCAAGCGTAGACATAAAGGATGATGGGACCGTGATTATTGGCTCTCCGAGTGAGGAAGCAACCCAGAAGGCAATTAGAATGATAGAGGACTTAACCCGAAATGTAGAGTTGGGCGATATTTATACCGGGAAGGTGACTCGGCTGCTGAATTTTGGTGCTATGGTGGAAATTCTCCCGGGTAAGGAAGGCTTGGTCCATATTAGCGAGCTTGCTGACTACCATGTACCCAAAGTCGAAGATGTGGTCAAGGTTGGTGATGAGATAATGGTCAAGGTTATTGAAATTGACAACTTGGGCAGAATAAATTTGTCGCGTAAAGCAATACTCGAGGGACTTTCCTCCTTGCCTGGTGTCAAGGTAAGGGATTCTTCAGCTTCTAAGCACCGCTGGCAGAAACAGCCAGACTATCATCGTGCTGGTCAGCATAACAAGCCTAGCCGCTATCCCAATCGCAATAGGTAGCTTATGTCTGTGTGAGGTGTAAGACATGGAACCGATAGGAGTAGTTATCAATGGGGCTTTAGGTAGGATGGGGCAGGAGGTAACCCGGGCTGTGCTCGACGACTCAAAACTGAAAGTAGTAGGCGCGGTAGAGAAAAAAGTAACTCAGCAGTATCTTCCTTTGCCTGAGACCGCGGAGTTAATACCATTTTCCTCTGACTTGGACTCTCTTTTAAAGAGTTGTGACCCTGATGTATTGGTGGATTTCACCAATGCCGAAGCCTGTATAGCGGCTGCACGGATCGCTATTAGGCAACGAGTTAACATGGTTATAGGCACTACAGGCCTTTCCGAGGAAAATCTGAGGGAAATTGAGCAACTCTGCCAAGGTAACAAAGTCTGCGCGGTGGTAGCGCCCAACTTTTCTCTAGGAGCAGTGCTCCTGATGCATCTATCGAAGGTTGCTGCCAAATTCTTTGACTATGCTGAGATTGTGGAAATGCATCATGATAGAAAAATTGATGCCCCCTCTGGAACTGCCATTGCTACGGCAAGAGCTATGCTGCAAGCACATGGCAAACCCTTTCTTTACCCTAAGACTGAAAAAGAGGTGATTAACGGTACCAGAGGAGGGCAAATGGAGGGCATAGCTATCCATAGCCTGAGGTTGCCGGGATTTATGGCAGGACAAGAGGTCGTGCTTAGTGGCAAAGGTCAGACATTGACTCTACGCCACGAGGCCATAAGCCGGGAATCGTATATGCCTGGAGTTGTCTTGGCGATCAAAGAAGCTACAAAGCGCAAGGGACTGGTTTATGGATTGGATGCTTTGCTGGAGCTATAACAGAAGACATGGAAGGGTTTGACGTAGCTATTGTTGGTGCCACTGGCCTGGTGGGACAGGAATTCGCCAAAGTACTTGAGCAGCGCAGTTTTCCTGTGGCTTCTATGCGCTTACTCGCCTCTAATCGGTCTTCAGGTATGAGGCTCTTCTTCAATCACCAGAAAATCGAGGTTGAGGAAGCCGCGCCGGAGATATTTCGCGATGTTGACATTGCCCTTTTCTCTGCTGGTGCAGATGTTAGCCGGAGATTATCACCCTTAGCTGCCGAATCTGGTGCAGTGGTCATTGATAATAGTTCTGCTTTTAGGATGGAACCCACGATACCTCTGGTGGTTCCCGAGGTAAATCCTGAAGATATAGAGTGGCATAATGGGATAATCGCTAACCCGAATTGTTCTACGATACAATTAGTAGTAGCCCTTTACCCTTTGCACAAGGTTAATCCGATAAAACGAATCGTGGTGAGCACTTATCAAGCGGTGTCAGGCAGTGGAGCGACTGCTTTGAAGGAATTGACAAACCAGTCGAAACTGGTGCTAGAGGGGCGGCGTGTTTGCCCTCATGTCTATTCTCATCAAATAGCCTTTAATGTGTTACCCGAAATCGATGTCTTCTTGGACGATGGCTATACCAAGGAAGAGCGGAAACTGATGGAGGAGACACGGAAAATAATGCATGCTGAGGCTGTAGCCATTTCAGCAACGTGTGTGCGCGTTCCGGTCTATTTTGGGCACAGTGAGGCGGTGAATGTAGAATTCACCTCACCTATCACTGCAAGAGAAGCAAGGAGGATTCTAGCTGAAGCACCTGGGGTCAGGGTTCTTGATGACCCCGCTGTGAGCTTCTATCCTCAACCCTGGGCAGCCAGCGGCTCGAACCACGTATTTGTGGGCAGAATCAGGGAAGACGTTTCCCGTTCTTGTGGGCTGGTTATGTGGATAGTGGCTGATAATCTGCGCAAGGGGGCGGCGCTAAATGCTATTCAGATTGGAGAGGAAGGGGTGAGAAGAGGCTGGATAAAATCCAAGAAGAGGAGGTTTTAATATGGACAAGTTAGGTCGCTTACTAACGGCTATGGTTACGCCGTTCGATGCAGAAGGCAAAGTTGATTATCAGCAGGCCAGGAATTTGGCGCGGGCCTTGCTGGACTCTGGCAGTGACGGGTTGCTAGTCTGCGGTACCACGGGAGAATCGCCTACGCTTAGCATTGAGGAGAAGCTGCAACTTCTTGCCGAGGTTAAGTCAGTGGTGGGTAATCGCGGGGCGATTGTAGCTGGGACTGGCAATTATAATACGAAAGAAAGCCAGGAGCTAACTAAAGAGGCTGAGAAGATAGGGGTTGATGCTTGTCTCCTGGTAGTCCCTTACTATAATCGGCCGACCCAGCAGGGCTTGGTTGAGCATTTTAGTGCTATTGCTCGAGCCACGACACTGCCCTGTATTTTGTACAATGTCCCATCACGAACAGTCGCTAACCTTGCTGCTGACACGGTAATCAAGCTAAGCAAGATCGACAATATTGCTGGCGTAAAGGAAGCAAGTGGCAACTTTCGTCAAATAGCTGAGATCATACAGGGAACAAGGGATGATTTCCTCGTTTATAGTGGCAACGATGGTGATACCTTGCTTCTTCTTGCTTTGGGGGGCTACGGTGTGGTCAGCGTTGCTTCGCATTTGGTAGGAGTGCAAATAAAGGATATGATGGATAGGTTCCTTGGGGGAAACACCCAAGAGGCGGCTAGCATCCATCGCCATTTATTGCCACTGATAAGCTCGCTGTTTGTTGTTGCCAACCCGATTCCCCTGAAGTTTGCCCTGAATTACCTTGGTTTCCCGGTGGGCAAACCGCGCTTGCCTCTGGTCGAGCCAGATGAGAAAACAGCGGAGATTATTCGGGCAGCGTTGAAGGACTACAGGATTGATTTGCCTATTACGCCTAAGGCGGGTTAACGAAGGGTAGGTCGCCCTTCCTTGGCAATCGGCTTAGTCCTCAGGGAAAGAGGGTTTTGGCGTGTATTGTCTGCTGCCGCTTTGCTCCCACTGAGACGAGGCTGATAGGACAGGACAGGAGTTCTTCGAGCCTGGTTATATAATGGCGAGCTTTGGGCGGTAACTTATCAAAATCTCGTATGTCATTTATTGATCCTTTCCACCCGGGTAGTTCTTCATATACAGGTTGACACATCTCCAACGTAGTCGTACTGCTAGGGAAGGAGCGCAATACCTTATTACCGAATTCATAGGCGGTGCATATCTTGATGGAAGGAAAGTCATCGAAAATATCAAGGTGAGTGAGAGCTATGCGACTGAGACCATTCACTTCAACGCTGAGCCGACCAGCCACAGCATCAAACCAGCCACATCTTCTTGGTCTGCCTGTAGTAGCGCCATACTCCTGAGCTTTTTCTCGAATAGACCTACCGAGTTCATCCTTCAGCTCAGTAGGCATAGGACCGCTGCCAACTCTGGTAATATAGGCTTTGAACACACCAACAACGCTGTCTATTTCGGTTGGGCCTATGCCTGTTCCCAGAGAGCCTCCCCCAGCTAGTGGTGACGAGGAAGTTACGTATGGGTAAGTGCCAAAGTCGCAGTCAAGTAGTGCTCCTTGAGCGCCTTCCAGCAGGACTAGTTCATCGCTTCTGATTGCCTGCCTGATTACGGGGCTGGCATCTCGGATGAAGGGACGTAGCTCATGCTCATAATGGCTGTATTGTTCAACTATTTCCTCCAGTAGTAGCGGAGGATGCTGGTATACTCTTGTAAGGAGAGTATTCTTAAATTCGAGGATCGAGCTAAGTTGACTCGAGAAAGCGTCTTTGTTTTGCAAGTCTCCAGTGCGGACTCCCATCCGAGCTACTTTGTCAGCAAAAGCAGGTCCGATCCCCCTTCGTGTGGTGCCCAAAGCTCCTTTGCCTCGTCTTTCCTCTTCCAATCCATCCAGAAGGATATGATAAGGCATGATGAGATGGGCACGGTCACTCACGATGAGGTGACTCATATCCACACCATGATTTTGGAGATCTTGTATTTCCTCAAGCAGGACTGCCGGGTTAATAACGACGCCATTGCCGATAATGCAAGTCACTCGGGGATGGAAAATGCCAGAGGGCACAAGATGTAACCTGAACTTCCCGTAGGGATTGATTGCTGTATGACCTGCGTTATCGCCTCCTGAGAAACGAACTACCATGGTAGCCTTCTCAGCCACGGAATCAATTACCTTTCCCTTTCCCTCGTCGCCCCATTGTCCTCCTACAACAGCAATAACAGCCATCTAAACCCTCCTTGCTAGCTATCGGCTTTCAATTATCAGCTGACCGCCCCTTTGCTTGCTTCCATAGATGGATAAGCCTTTGGGCTACGGTAACATAGACAAACGCTATCAATAGCCATAGAGCAACAAGCACTTGGTTTGCCAGCAAACCTATAGCTAATACTATGACTCTCTCGGCCCGGGTAAACAGGCCAACCCGGCATTCCAGTCCCAGCCCTTCACCCCTGGCTCTTATATAACTAACGAGAAAGGAGCCAATCAAGGCAGCAAATATGGTTACAGCCTCCAAAGCAGCTCCTCTCGGCGTATACCAAATCAAAAGACCACAAAATACTGCTGCTTCGGAAACACGGTCAACTGTAGAATCCAGAATAGCACCAAACTTTGTAGTTTGTTTAGTAAAGCGAGCCAGCGCTCCATCGAGCAGGTCGAAGAGTCCGGATACCAGAACCAGAACGCCGCTGAGAACGAAGTTACCGGTTGCTATGAAGTAAGCTGCCGCTACACTTAGAGCCAGGCTTGTGAAGGTGAGGGCATCAGGTCTTATGCCGCTCCGGCTCAAAAGTCCTACTATCGGGTCAGCGATGCGTGAGCCGACAGTCTGTCGGATTTCTATTAAATCTACCATACTTCCCCTTATAGAATCACTTTCTTTTGTAGGAGGTTGATCCCCCTTGGGGATATTATTCTTCTTTCTTGTTCCACTTGGCAATCCCGCAAAGCTTTATTGCTCTAAAAGGCCAATATTTGACGATCATTTCCTAATCTGCATCCCCCTTGCGTGGGGGGGGCGATGAATGCTTGAAATAGGAAAAGAGGTTTCAATGGGTTCATTTAATCCTTGGGGAGAAAAAACTTGCGCTCGAATGGCTAAAAAACCAAATTTCTTGACTTTAGTGACAAATTGCGGCATATGGCTAAATCTACCTTTAGCCCACATGGTGCTGAGGGAAATCTGGGGCAACCTAAACTATGCTCCTAAGTGAATTTGCTTATAGCATCATATCTTAGGATCGGAGTTATTTCAAGGGAAAGCTTAAGAACAAGAGCTGAATATGTTAAGATGTTTAATGAGATAAGCAAGAGTAGATATCAGGAGTAATCAACTAATGTTTAGCAACAAAAGGATACTAATTACAGGCGTCTCAGGATTCGTTGGGAGCCATTTGGCAAAATATTTGCTCGATAACGGAAATGAAGTTTATGGATTGGTTAGAAGGAGGGCGGATGGATCAAAGCCCAAAAATTTAAACAATCTGAAAATTTATGATGAAGTTCATATAGTTGAGGGTGATATCCTCGATATTACCAATATTGGATCTGCTCTCGAAACGGCCAAGCCAGATATTGTTTTTCACCTTGCTGCTCAGTCTTTCATTCCAGCATCTTTCGAAAATCCCTTAGCAACCTTGATGACCAACAGTCTGGGGACGGCAAATTTACTTGAATCTATAAGGTTGAAAAATCTCGATCCCACAGTGGTTTTTGCCGGCTCCAGCGAGGAATATGGCCTGGTATTCTCATCTCAAATACAATATAGCAGGGCATTAAAGAAGTATGGACCTATGGTTCGTTCACCAACTAGAATACCTGAATTGCCTATAAACGAGGAAAATCCCCTTAGGCCTCAATCACCCTATGGTATTAGCAAAGTACAAGCTGATTACTTGATACGAGGCTACCATAATATTTATGGCTTAAAGGCCATTGTTTCCAGAGGCTTCAATACCGAGGGTGCCGGACGTGGCAATATGTTTGTGACTTCTACGATAGCAAGTCAGGTTATGAAATTAAAGCTTAAAGAAGGCAATAAAATAGCAATAGGAAACGTGAATGCCTTTAGGGATTGGAGCCATGTTGAAGATATTGTAAAGGGTTATTGCCTCCTTGCCGAAAAGGGCAATCCAGGGGAAGTTTATAATCAAGGTTCGATGCGAACAAACTCCATTCTGACCTATATTTTGTTGGCTTTAGAGAATGCGGGGTGGAGGGTGGAAAAGATCGAATGTACGAATGAGACCGATGGAAAGGTTGTGATAGATCCGCTACGAAGAAGTGATGACGAAATATTTGGCTTACGGTTTGATAAAACTAAGGTGGATCAACTATTGCTAACTCACGAATTAGAATTTATCTTGGAGGACGAGGGAATTTTGGTCCATACAGACAAGGGGCAAATACCAATACAGTTTGACTCACGCCGGTTTAGGCCGGCTGAAGTTCCCATATTGCTCTCAGATACTCGAAAGATTCAGCAATTGGGTTTCAAAATTACGTATAACTTGGTAGACATAATAAAGGATCAGTTAAATTTTTACTTGAAGGCAAGTGAAAGGATTTAGCTAAAGTTTCTCTCTACCTCTTTATAAATCTCAAGGGTCTTTTTTGCTGTTTGCTGCCATGAGAACTTGGCTGCTTGTAACGCTCCCTTGGCAATAAGGTCTTCCCTGAGGTCTCGATTGGTAAGCACTTTCTCCAAGGCACCAACTAGACCCTCAATATCGTGAGGGGAAACCTTGATTGCTGCTTCACCTAGTACTTCGGGCAGCGATGAGCTATCGGAGCTTATCACCGGGCAGCCGCAAGCCATCGCTTCCAGAGGGGGGAAGCCAAAACCTTCATACAAAGAGGGGAAAACAAAACACTCAGCGCTACAGTAGTAAGCTCTCAAATCCTCCACAGAAACAAGCTCGGTAAACGCTACTTTCCCTTCTAGGTTTAGGGAATTTATGACCTGCGTAGTTTGCTCCCTGTAATTTGCTTCTGGTCCACCAGCCTTGCCTACTTTGACTAGCTTTAAATCCTTAAACCGTAGTTGTTCTTTGAGCTTCTTAAAAGCTTTGAGCAAGGTTGACAGGTTCTTTCTGGGGTGCTCTGAGCCAACAAAGAGGATATAAGGATACTCAAATCTGCTAGGATTGGCTAATGGCTTAAAGGCTGTATGGTCAATGCCTAGATGAGTAACAGTTATTTGTTCATCAGGTATTTTGAGGTGATGCATCAAGTCTTTTTTCGTCGCCTGAGATACTGCAATTATCTTTGTCGCCTTTCTAATGCCTTTATAATCAAGATTAAGATAGAATCTGTCCCTACGATTGGGCCGATGGATATATGTCAGGCATCCTTCGAGGTCAAGGTACCTGATGAGGTCATGCACGGTTATGATATAGGGTATCTTGAGAAAGTTTCCGTAGCGTCCAAAGTGCTGGTTTGGCAAATGAATTATGCCTTTCAGCTTATTTAGTCTTCTTGTGAAGTTCCAGTCTCGTGGGATAGCCTTTAATGCCTCTCGTGAGAACCAAGAGATACTAAGCTCTTCACGAATCCGCTGATAAACGTCAGTATAGGTCTTAGGGATGTCTAGATTCTCAGCAAGCTTCTGGGAGTATAAATCCATTGCCCCCGAACCTGCTGACACTACCAAGGTCACCATCATAACTCACCTAACTTTATTGGCCTACCAAGCCTCATCGGCTGAGCATAATAATAGATTACTTTTTAAAGTGCGTTGCTTGAAGTTATCGCTGCTCTACCGAAAAGCAGGTTATTCCTTAATCTCAGCTGGCTGTGCTTCAGGTAGCGAGATAGGTTCATCTTGTTTCTGTCCCGCGATAAAAGCTTCAGTTTTGGATCGCGCTGCCTCGTCGGAGTATTGGATTGGTGGAGATTTCATGAAGTAAGCTGCTGGTGCTACGATAGTTCCACTCAGCCCACGATCCAGGGCTAATTTGCAGCATCTTATAGCGTCAACCACCACGCCGGCTGAATTGGGGCTATCCCACACTTCCATCTTGAGCTCCAAATTCAAGGGGACGTCGCCGAAGGTGCGCCCTTCCATTTTTATGTAGCAGAATTTGCGGTCAGCCAGCCATGGAACGTAGTCGCTGGGACCCACATGAATGTTATCAGACCCAATATCATAGTCTAGCTGCGAAGTAACAGCGTTGGTCTTGGAAATCTTCTTGGACTCTAACCTCTCCCGCTCAAGCATGTTATAGAAATCGGTGTTGCCACCGAAGTTGAGTTGATAGGTTCGCTCCAATTTGACACCCCGGTCTCGGAAAAGCTTGGTTAGTATTCGGTGAGTGATGGTAGCGCCAACTTGCGACTTGATGTCGTCACCAATAACAGGCAATCCACGCTCGGCAAATCGATTCTGCCAGTAGGACTCACGGGCAATGAAAACAGGCATGCAATTAATAAAGCCGCATCCTGCTTTCAATACTTGCTCCACATACCACTTGGTCGCCTCCTCGCTCCCCACAGGCAAATAACTGATCACCACATCTGTCTTAGTCTCCCTCAGCGTCCTTACTATATCAGCGGTTTGCCCTGGTGCTTTGGTGATGAGCTGGGACAGGTATTTGCCTAATCCATCGTGGGTCATGCCGCGATCAACTCTAACGCCCGTTGTCGGCACATCGCAAAACTTGAAAGTGTTGTTGGGTGGGACGAAAATAGCTTTAGCTATGTCCTTGCCCACTTTGTTCTTGTCAATATCAAACGCAGCTACAAAGTTGATATCGGATATATGATAACCTCCTAGATTGACGTGCATTAACCCGGGGACGAAATCGGTATCCTTAGCATTCTTGTAATAGCAAACGCCTTGAACCAGTGAAGAGGCGCAATTGCCGACACCTATGATGGCTACATTTATTTTTCCCATAACCTTCGTTTCCTCCTTGTTGACAGACCAAAAAAGCTACTGTACTGCTGGATTCACCCCCAACAGTTTCTTTTCCCTGAGGGGCGGTACTTGAAACCCGTCTTTGCCTGAAAGAACTAAGCTTTGCCTATTCTAAATACTTTGGTGCCGCAAACTGAGCAACTTCCGCGGAGTGCTGGTCTTCCGTTCTTAAGAGTAACTTGCTGTACGTTTTTCATTTCCACCTTTCTTCGGCACTTAAAACAATACGCTTGCATTAGAGTCAACCTCCTTTTCCCCAACTTGTATACCTACCATATATCATTATGCGTGGCGATGTCAATAGCGCCAAGGCTCTTCGGGTCAAGCTTAGAGGAGGTCTTTGTCTATCCTTGAGGACAGAAGGTTAAACCCCTGCTGGAGCGCCAAGTAGATGCAGTAAGGAAGCTCTGGAGAATTAAGATGTCAGAGAGTGTCCGGATCAGTATTGGTAGGGCAAGCAGTGCAAGAAACAGGTGCGACAGACTACATGCTGTTGACTGGGCTACGCAGCAAAGATAAACTGACAGCAAGATATTCTAAAGGCTGGTTTTTGTCCAAGAATAAAAGAAGCAAAAGGAGGGATTGGCTATGGATTTTCGTTTGACCGAAGAGGAGAAGATGTTGCAAGCAACGGCGCGGGATTTTGCTAAAAGGGAACTTGAGCCCGTAGCATCTGGGGTAGATGAGGCGGAGGAATTTGCTATGGATAGCTTCAGGAAGATGGCCGAGCTGGGGTTCACTGGTCTGGCAATTTCCCCTGAATATGGAGGTAGTGGGGGCAACATAATTTCCCTTGTTATTGTTATGGAGGAGATCGCCAAGGCTTGTGCTTCTACCTGCGATATTTTGGACGCACACGTGAGTTTATGTGCTCGTCCGATATTCCTTTACGGAACAGAGGAGCAAAGGAGAAGATTTTTGCCGTCTCTTACCCAAGGGGAGAAAATAGGTGCTTTTGCTATAACTGAAGCCGAAGCTGGAAGCGACATATCGGCGGTTAAAACCACGGCTACAAGGGATGGCGATTCGTACGTTGTTAACGGCTCGAAGCTGTTTATTACCAACGGTCCGGTTTGTGATATTGCGGTGGTATTCGCCAATATGCCAGCATTGGGGCCACGTGGGATGACGGCTTTCATTGTGGAAGCCAACACTCCTGGATTTAGCAGGGGTGTGCAGTATAGAAAACTTGGGATGCATGGCGCAACCAATGCTGAGTTGATATTTGACAATGTTCGAGTGCCGGCGTCTAACCGACTAGGCGATGAAGGAAGAGGAATGAGGATATGCCTTGCTACCTTAGATGAGGGCAGGTTAGGCATTGCAGCGCAGTCGGTGGGCATTGGTCAAGCCGTTTTGGAACGGGCGATAAGTTATTCTAAGGAAAGGAAGCAGTTTGGGTACCCTATTGGGCAGAATCAAGCGATCGAGTGGATGTTGGTGGACATAGCCACCAAGATTGAAGCGGCAAGGCTGCTCACTTACCAGGCAGCATTTCTATATGATGAAGGTGTGCGTATTTCCAAGGAAGCAGCAATGGCCAAGCTCTATGCTAGTGAGGCGTGCATGGACACAGCTATGAAAGGTATCCAGATATTTGGTGGTTATGGCTATATGATGGATTCACCCATGCAGCGTTACTTCCGTGATGCCAAACTGACCCAGATCTACGAAGGGACGTCAGAAGTCCAACGAATGGTAATCGCTCGGGCGCTTCTATCCTAGACGTTGGAGTATGGCTACTGACAACGCGTTGCGATTACTCCTAACTAGAGCTGCTTCAAAAAGTAGTTATGGAGGCTACTCATGAAGACTAAGGAAGAATACGTTGCTAGCTTGAGAAGGCTGAAGCCCGGAGTTTATATGTTAGGAGAACGGGTTACGAATGTTGTGGATCGTCCCATCATCAGACCGTCAGCGGATGCAATGGCAGCGACTTATGAACTTGCCTATGGAGATGCTATGACAGCGACCTCTCATCTGACAGGCAACCTTCGGATACCCGGAAGCTGGAAGGTCAAACCTTTGATGTTGGCAATCTCTACGCTCATCGTCAGAGTTACGCTTGCAAGGCCGGAATGGGTGATGTCTTAATCGGTGCTAGCCAAGCGATTGCTGAATACAATGGCGTTGCCGAAGCTTCTCATGTCAAGGACAAAATCACTGAGATGAACCATCTTAACGAAACCATATTCTGTTGCAGCCTTGCCTGTGGCTATGAAGGTTGTAGAGAACCTTCAGGGAGTTATTATGTTGATACCTTGGCGCAAAGATTATGATTGAAAGAAGGATCAATTTGGACGGGAAGAAAAACGCCGCCAGAACGCTATGTGGCATTGAACAGAAAGCGTTTTTTGACAAATTGCCCCTAGCAATTCTCATATGTCAGTTTGATTCCGTTACCGGTCGGAGTATTTGTTGTGCTTTGGGCCAGTAGCTTACTCGTTACCGCTAACTTGCCCGATTAGTTTTAGCAACCTTGCTCCCCGCTCAATAGAATCATCATAGTGAAAACTAAGCTGGGGAGCGTATTTGAGTCTCAGATGTGACGCCAATTCTTTACGTAGGAAGCCGCAGGCAGCATTGAAACCAGCTAGCGTCTCTGTCTTATTCGTCTCGTTTCCTAGAATGCTAATATATATCTTGGCATACTTGAGGTCAGGCGAGAGCGAAACTTGAGTTACGGAAATAAGATTACTCAGTCTCGGGTCGTTAACCTGGCGCTCAAGCAATCTGCTGATTTCTTGCTGGATAACCCTGTTGAGCCGCTCGGTGCGTCTTGACATCGTAGCCTCACAACACCGTTCGCCCTGTGTCATTCTGAGCGCGGACACGGCACACGTTCTTCATTCTGCTGCGTTCCATTTAGAATGACCGTGGGTGTTCTAGCTTACCCTTTCCTTTCTATAGACCTCAATAGTGTCGCCGATATTGAAATCAATAAATCCCTCAAGAGCTATGCCACATTCAAGGCCAGTGCTCACCTCGGTGACATCGTCCTTGAAACGCCTTAGGCTAGAGATCTGAGATTCGCCAACCACCTCGTTTTGTCGCAGTACCTTAACTCTGGCGTCTCGCCATATCTTGCCTTCCTTAACATAGACTCCTGCTATTTTGCCTTGCTTGCTGCTACTGAATATGGCTCGTATCTCAGCGCGGCCTGCAAGCACTTCGGCATAAGTTGGCTCAAGCATTCCCTTCAGGGTATTTCCCACGTCTTCCTCCAGTCTGTAGATTACATCGTAATGTTGAATGCTCACTGCCTCTGTTTCAGCTACCTGCTGCGCCCCGGGCGCTGTGCTTGTGTTGAATCCGATGACGATACCTTTCGAGGCCGAAGCCAGGAGCACATCATTCTCTGTGATGCTGCCGCTAGCAGCGTGGATAATATTGGCTTTGACTTTTTCTGTGCTTAATCGCTCTATGGAGCTCTTTATTGGCTCGATGCTGCCTTGGACATCTGTTTTTAGAACTACGTTCAACTCCTTCAGTTGCCCGGTGCTTATTTGACTGGAAAGGGTGCTCAGGCTAATGGGCGCTGGCCGTCTTACAGCTTCTTGTTTACTTACCATGTTTTGTGCTTGATGCTCATCAGCAACTACGGTAAAGATTTCCCCTGATTTTGGTATACCGTTGATGCCAAGGACCTCGACCGGGGTTGACGGTCCAGCCTTCTTAATTCGTTTTCCTTTATCATCAAACATAGCTTTGATTTTGCCCCACGTGTTGTCGGCTACCGCAATATTGCCTAGTGCGAGAGTGCCCTTCTGAACCAGAAGGGTGGCTAGGGGGCCTTTGGTTTTGTCGAGCTTAGCTTCAATAACGACGCCTTCGGCGCTAGAATTGGGGTCAGCTCTCAGTTCCAATATCTCAGCGACAAGAAACAAGTTCTCCAGTAGGTCTGAGATTCCTTGCCCTTTCTTGGCTGAGATAGGGACACAAACGACATCACCGCCCCATTCTTCGATAATTAGGCCTGAATCGACGAGTTGCTGCTTCACACGCTCAGTCTTGGTGCCCGGTTTATCAATCTTGTTAATAGCAACCACTATAGGCACTCCAGCGGCTTTGGCATGGTTGATAGCCTCGGTGGTCTGAGGCATGACACCATCATCGGCAGCGACCACTAGAATCACAATATCAGTTGCCTGAGCGCCATGAGCCCTCATGGCAGTGAAAGCCCTATGCCCGGGAGTGTCCAAGAAGGTGATTTTGCGGCCGTCCACCGTGGTTTGATAGGCACCAATATGTTGAGTAATAGCTCCAGCTTCATGAGCAGTTACATTGGTTTGCCTGATGGCATCAAGGAGAGTCGTCTTACCATGGTCAACATGCCCCATCACGGTAACTATTGGGGGGCGAACTTGTAGTTTACCCTTCATCTCTCTCTTGCGGGAAGGCAGGGTTCGCTGCTCTGCTTTGGGCTCGGCCTTGTAGCCAAAATCCTGGGCTATCATAACGGCAGTACCAAAATCGATGGCTTGATTGACATTGGCCATAATGGATCGCCGCATAAGCTGCTTGATGACTTTCACAGGCTCGACTTTCAGGCTGTCAGCCAGTTGCTTCACGGTGAGGGAAGCTGGCAGCTCGACCTGGGGCAAAACCGGCTGATTTGTTTCAGCTGTGTTTCTCTCTTTTTGATTGGCC
>Ga0209121_10002306_pt1 | contig 19508 bp, 18 predicted proteins | sample Cruoilmetagenom3_FD_187292 | JGI IMG/M metagenome (GOLD analysis project Ga0209121, IMG submission 187292) | Oil polluted marine microbial communities from Coal Oil Point, Santa Barbara, California, USA - Sample 3 (SPAdes) (version 2) | ecosystem: Environmental > Aquatic > Marine > Oil seeps ...
TATGTCTTTACAATCTTATGAACCTAATACCTTTGATGAAAGGGATGAGAATTTTGTATCAACTATAGCTGGTCAAGTAGTTATGGCTATTGAGAATGCAAAGTTATATGAGGAAACATGTAAATACCAGAAACTAAATATAATAAAGCAGTATTAGTAGCTTAGAGATTGAGAAAATCAGTTAAAAAACACTCATTCAAGATTAATAAAATGGAAGAAAAAGATAAAATTACTATAAGTTTAGGAATATCTACATATCCTAAGGATGCTACTAATATCAAAGATTTAATTAATGATGCTGATAAGGCTTTATATAAGGCTAAGTAAGCTGGAAATGATAGATGGAGTGTCGCCACATCTGCAAATCAGGCAAGACTATTTTCTAATACAAACCCATTAAGATCCCCCCCCTTTTTATTAGATAAGTAGTGCCAATTTAGAAATGTCCAGTTTTGCATTAACTAATAAATCACTTTTCTCTCCATTTTTATCAATTAGATATTTTAAACTTCCCTAAATTCATACATATAATCTTTATTAATTAAGTATGGTACTTCTCTAAATTTAGTATCAGGTGTTCCTTAAAGTTAGAATCACTTCCCTCTCCCACAAGGGGAGGGGACTATATATATATGGATAACTACATATATGTGGATAACCACACTTTTTAGAGGAGACTTTAGATTTTTGAAAAAAATAATTTAAAAAAAATGATATTGATTAAATTTTTTTAGTGAAGAGTTTAGATTTTTGAAAAAAATAATTTTTAAAGAAATAATATTGATTACACTTTTTGGAGAAAAGCCATATATTTAAATATATAAAAGAAATATTTTTATTTTTTTGATAAAATGTCGTCAGTATTGTAAATTAATGATGATTTAAGAATAATATATGATTTAATTATGTAGCAATTTGGATTATGTAGTAATTTTAATTATGATGTGATTTGGATTATGTAATAATGATTATTGAGTGATTATCTTAAGAACAAACATATTATACGAGGAACTTTATTATGAAAAAAAGTCTCAAATTTTATTATTTTTATTAAATTTAAAATGATTATATAAAAAGGAAATTTGCTGTGAAAAAAGTCTATAGATATTATTTTAAAATTCTAATCAAGTTATTTGTTATTTTTTTTATCCTATCCATTTTCAACTTATATGTTAGTTGTAAATTCTTTGAAGAAACTGAGGTCACCAAAGAACCTACAAAAGAAACAGAAGAGATTACTGAGGAAATAAAGCCTGAGAAAGTAGAGGAGAAAGTTGATCTAAAACTTTGGATTAGTAGTGAATATTTGGGTAATTATGAGGAGAAGGGGTATAAAATTCTAAATGATAGGCTAAAAAAATTTAATAATGAAAATCCTAATATCAATTTGATTTTTGAAGTAATTCCCAAAAAGGATTTAGATTTTAAGATCATAAAAACTTTTCAAATTGCCAGGGATAATCTTCCTGATCTAAGCTTAGTTTACGATTTTAGTACAGTTGTAGAAGATAATATTGTAAAGCCCATAGATGATTTGATTTCAGATGATCTTAAAAATGAAATATTTCCCTTTGCAACTACTGGTAGAACCATTGATGGAAAATTATTGGGATTAATGTTGAATGCAGATGCAAAATTGCTTTTATACAGAAAAGATCTGTTTGAAGAAGTGGATTTTGATCCAGATAAGGCTCCAATTAATTGGTCTGATCTAATAGGAAAAGGTGAACTTTTAACAAAAGATAATAATGAAGATGGTGTAATTGATACATGGGCTCTGGGACTACCCTCAAAAAGTATGGGTAAAATTACTTCGGATTTTATATTTCCCAACTTTTTTTCATTGGGAGGAAAGTTAATTGATAATGAGGGTATGCCTGTTTTTCACTCAGAACAAAATAAGGAAAAAATTGTTGATATTTTAAATTTTACAATTTCAATTTTAAATGAATTTCTCATTTCAGAAAGAGCATCAGAAGAAATAGACTCTCTGTTTTCAGGATATATTCAAGGAAGATATTCAATGATTGTAGCTGATTCATCAGTTGCTTTTAGGTTAAGAACAGAAAATCCGGATATTTTTAAGAAAACAGGATTCGCTTTAATTCCGGGTAGATATACGACCAAATATACTTCACTAACAGGTCCAACAATTTGTTTATTTAAGGATGATTCTGAAAAGAAAGAAGCTATTTCCAATTTACTGAATTTTTTATTTGAAACCGACTTTTACTCTCAGTGGAATTACTATAATGAAAAACTGCCTGTAACTAAATCAAGTTACCAGATGAACTTACTTAAAAAAGATGACTTATATCAATTTTTTGAGGTGTTATGTGAAAAAGGTAAACCTATACCTGATAGTTATAGTATATATGAGGTCTTATATAATGAGCTTGAAAAGAATATAAATTTAGCTATATCAGGCAATATAACTCCCGAAGATGCTATATTCCAAGCAGGGGAAATAATAGATAAAATGGTTGAAGAATAACAATAATAAAAAAAATAATTGAGGAATAACTATATTTTTTGTAATTCTGACTCTGACCCTGAACATATTGAAGGGGAAGAATCTCATAAAGAAATAATCAGTAAAACGGTTTAAAAATAGTTATAAACTACTTCAATCTAAATAAATATTTTTAGAAATAAACTTAAAGAAATAAAAATAAATATAAAAGAAAAAAATTTAAGATTTAAATATATGTCAAATAAAGAAATCTATCCATTAAAATTCAATGAGATATTCAAAGAAAAAATATGGGGAGGAAGAAGATTAGAATCTTTCTTTAAGAAAAGATTACCTGAAAATAGATTTATTGGGGAATCATGGGAATTAGTAGATCATAAAGAAGATATTAGTGTTGTAAGAAATGGGAAATATAGAGGTGATAATTTAAAAAGTTTAATAAAGAATTTTGAAAAAGAGTTAGTTGGGAAAGATGTGAAGCTAAGTAGAGGCGAAAGATTTCCACTACTTTTTAAATATATTGATGCATCAAAAAAACTATCTATTCAGGTTCATCCAGACGATGAATATGCTTATCATAATGAAAGAGATGAAACAGGAAAAACTGAAGCCTGGTATGTTGTTTGGGCAAAGAAAGGTGCTCAGCTTGTTTGTGGTTTTAAAGAACATGTAAGTAGAAGAAGATTTAAAAAAGTAGTTGAAAGCAAAAAAATAGGAAGCTACTTGAATTATATGAATGTTTATAAAGGAGATTTAATATTTGTACCACCAGGTACAATACATACTTTAATGGGTGGGGTTTTGTTAGCTGAAATACAACAAAATTCAGATGCAACATATCGAATTTCTGATTGGGATAGAGTAGATAGATATGGTAAATCAAGAGAACTTCATATTGATAAAGCATTAGATGTTATTGATTTTTCTTTGGTGAGAAATTATAAGATACAACCTTTGTCAATAAATATTGATAGAAATGTTATCAAATACCTTATTGCCTGTGAAAAATTTGCCGTAGAACTTTGTGAGATATTTGATGAATATAAACTTGATTGTGATGGTTCTAAGTTTTATATACTCTCATTTTTGGAAGGGAATGGACAAATTTTCTATGGTAATGAATCTGATATTAATTTAAATACTAAAGCATTAGATATCAAAAAAGGGGAGACGATACTACTTCCAGCTTCTTTGGGTAAAACTGTAACAAAAACAGTTAATAAACTAAGAGAGAATGAATTGAGAGATAATAGACTAAAAAATAATAAACTAAGGAGTAATAAGATAAGAGAAAATAAACTAAAATTCTTAAAATTCTATATTCCCGATATCACCAAAGATATTATTAAACCATTAATTAATAAAGGATTTACTAAACAGGAGATCGTTAGCTTGGGTGGCTGGCACAAAGTAAATAGTATTTTGAAATATTTTTAGATAGATTAATTTATTCAAATCTTCAATTTGATCAGGAGGAAGAAATTGAAAATAAATCCACAAATTTTTAGAGAGTATGATATAAGAGGAATTGTAGGTAAAGATTTAACAGCTGAAATTGCTAAGGTATTGGGAAAAAGTTTTGGAACATATGTAATTTCTAAAGGCGGAAATAAAGTCAGTGTAGGTAGGGATAACAGACTTAGTTCACCAAAGTTTAAAAGCGCTTTAATTAGTGGAATATTATCAACTGGATGTGATGTTATAAATATCGGATTAGTTCCAACACCAGTTATATATTTTTCGCTATTTAATTTGGAAATAGATGGCGGAATCATAGTTACTGGTAGTCATAATCCTCCTAATTTTAATGGATTTAAATTAGCGGTAGGAAAAACAACTATATATGGAGATCAGATTAAGGAATTAGGAAAAATTATCAAGGAAGATAGATTTGTAGAAGGAAAAGGAACTCTGTTCCATCAAAACATAATAGACGACTATATTGAGCATATAAAGGATAAAATAGATTTGAAAAAGAGATTAAAAGTGGTAGTAGATGCAGGTAGTGGTACTGCTGGATTAATTGCTCCAAAGTTACTAAAGGAAATTGGCTGTGAAGTTATCAAGTTATATTGTGAACTGGATGGAACATATCCACATCATCATCCTGATCCAACAGTAGTTGAATTTGTTCAAGATTTAATAAAAAAGGTAAAAGAGGAAAAGGCAGATTTAGGAATTGCATATGATGGGGATGCGGATAGAATTGGAGTGATAGATGATAAAGGAAATATTATTTGGGGAGATCAGTTACTGATACTCTTCTCAAGAGACATACTTAAAAAGAAAAAAGGAAAGATTATATTTGAGGTAAAGTGCTCCCAAGCACTTGTTGATGAAATAGAAAAAGCTGGGGGAGAACCTATAATGTGGAAAACCGGACACTCATTAATAAAAGATAAAATGATTGAAGAAAAAGCTGTACTTGGTGGTGAGATGAGTGGACATATATTCTTTGCTGATAATTATTATGGTTATGATGATGCCATTTTTGCATCATGCAGACTTGTTGAGTTATTATCAAAATCTGATAAGACAATTTCAGAAATGCTTTCGGATATTCCTAAATATTTTTCAACTCCAGAAATAAGAGTTGATTGTCCTGATGAAAAAAAGTTTGAGATTGTTGGTAATATTAAAAATTATTTTGAGAAAGATCATAAAATAATAGATGTTGATGGAGTAAGAATTTTATTTACCGATGGTTGGGGATTAGTTAGAGCATCCAATACTCAACCAGCACTTGTATTAAGATTTGAGGGAAAGAGCAAAGAATCTCTTAAAATCATAAAGAATAAAATTCTTGAAAAAATAAGTGAATATCCTTCATTATCAATCCCTACCAATATTTAAAATCAATAAATCTTTTAAAAAAAATAAAATTTAAATTTCTACAAAAGAACTTAACTTTTAAAAAATTTTAATAAAGTATTTTTAATGTTTTGAAAAAATGAAATAATATTGTAAAATATATCCAATAATTAAAATTTTTATTATTTATTAAATAAAAACTAATTTTTGAAATTCTTTAAATTATGTATAAAATTATGGAAAAGAAAATAGAAGAAAAAGATCCATTTGAAGGAAAATTATTTATAAGTCCTGCCGAAATTTCTAGATTATTATCAGTAACAAGGCAAACAATTTATAACTGGATAAATGAAGGAAAGTTAAAAGCTGCTCATTTCTCAGAAGGGTGTGTGAGAGTTCCAGTTTCAGAAATAAAGGATTTTATAAAAAAGCATCTATACGAGGTTGAATAAATTATTTTGATTGTGACTGTTCATCTATGTCGTGTGAATTAGTTTTCCAAAAAAAGCTTTGAATAAGCATCCTTATAAACTTGAATGAATCTTTAATAGGGTGAACATTGCTTATAATACCCTTATAATATATAGTGGAGATTGGAATAGATACTATTTTATAATCTTTTAGAGAAGCTCTAAGGAGTAACTCTGGTTCAGTTTCAAACCTATTTGTTTTTGTCTTTACATTTTTTAAGACTTTTCTACTAATATACCTAAAACCTGATTGAACATCAGGTATTTTTACATCCGTTCTTATTGAGATTAACCATGATGTGAATTTGTTTGCTACATATCTTATCCAGGGCATATTTTTGGCATTTTTCATCCTATTTCCCAAGATGATGTTTACATCTTCTTTACTTAATGATAGGAAATTTATGAATTTTTGTATTTCATCAATATCATGTTGATGATCTGCATCAATTGTAATTATTCCTGAAAAATCATTTTCTAATGCATAAGCAAAACCTGTTCTAAGTGCTACTCCTTTTCCCTTATTAACTTTATGCTTTAAAACTAATGCACCTGCTTTTTTAGCTATAGAATTTGTTAAATCTGAAGAACCATCATCAATAACTACTACATCAGGTAATACTTCTAAACATCTTTTAACAGTTTCTTCTATATATTTCTCCTCATTATATGCTGGGATTATAATAGCTATTTTATTTAAATTTTCTTTATTCATGAATCTTCTGTATTCTAAATATCTTTTGTTTTTGCTTTTATAACATATTTATGTAAATTAAAAAATAACTTTATACAAAATTTTGTATAATTTTATAGTATATTTTTTAAAATTTTAAAATAACTTCATAATTTTTTTTAATTTTATTTTTGATAGTAATTTTTTTAATATTAATTTATCAAAGCACAAAATACCAAAAGTACCAACCTTACCTGTTAACAATACATATTATAATAAACTTAACTTTATTTTTTAAATTTAAGCGTTTTAATAGATTTGTGATATAGTTTTGAAGACATTTTACCCTCCCCCTACCCTCTCCCGTAAAGGGAGGGGAATCGAGTGAAAAGCCCGTCCTTGACCATCAAGTGAAAAGCCCGTCCTTGACCATCAAGTGAAACGAATGGAAAATATCTTAAGAAATCTTGGTTGTCATTGCGAGACACCGAAGGTGGCGTGGCAATCTCCATCAGAGCTTGTACTTGAGTGAAGTGAAGGAATTACATAGTGTAAATAAATCTTTAAAACTTAATATTTTCATATGGTAAAAATTTAACATTTTGATGTAGTAATAGAAGTAAGCTCAAATTTAGAACTGTATATCAACTATTCTTATATAGTAATAACACGTATATTGCCCGTGATTTCAGTGAAAAATGGAAGGTATAGAAAGAGCCTTAAACTTATACTTCGATTTTAATTTTTATTAGGGCTCAAGATAACAGAGAGCAACTGCACCTGGTCCTAAATGGGTACCAATAGTACATCCAATAAGCCATGTATAAATCTCTTTTGGTTTAAATGCATCTTTTGCTTTTATTTCAATATCTTTGGCATCCTCAATATTATCTGAGTGACCAATAATTACAGCTCCACCTTTTTTAACATTAAAAACATTTTTGTAAATATTAATTAACTCCTGTTTTGCTCTGTTCCAATGTCTCACATTTTTATAAGGAGCTACCTCTCCTTCTTTGACAGTAAGAATAGGTTGTATTTTTAATACAACTGATAGAAGTGATTTGGCTGTTCCGATTCTTCCACCCTTTTTTAAATATTCAAGAGTCTTAGGTAAAAATAATATTCTAATTTTTTTAAGCATATTATTTACCATATCAATTATTTCTTGTTTGGTCTTGCCTTCTTTTGCAGCTTTTGCAGCTTCCATAACCACATAACCAAATTGGATAGAAGTGACTTTTGAATCTATAATAGTAATATCCAGATCTGGAAGAGATGCTTTAGCACTTGATGCAGAAGCTATAGTCCCAGACATCTTTTCCGATATGTAAATGGATATTATAGAATCATATTTTTCTGCCATCTTTTTATAAACTTGTATAAATTCTGTTGGTGTAGGTTGAGTTGTTGTGGGAATCTTTTTTGAAACTTTCAATTTCTTATAGAATTCCTCAAGAGTAATATCAACATTGTCTATAAATGTTTTCTTATCAAACACAACTTTTAGAGGGATTACTTCAATATCATATTTCTCGCAGATATCTTTTGGGATATCACTTGTACTGTCAGTTAATATACCAACACTCATTTTAGCCTCCTATTTTTAAATAAGATATTATTTTTTATAATTTTAATAATTAGATTTTATACAAAATATTAGTAGAGTAAAGCTTTAGCTTTGCTTAATAACGCAACCCTAAAGGGTTGCCCTACATTATTTAATGAAAAATTCTTATATTTTTAGAATTTAGACGAAATTAATATTATTAAGTTTCAATTGTGAATCAACTAGAAGCGAATTATTGTTGAAATATTTCATTTATAATAAAAAAATAAAATAATATGAATTTGAAATTCTAATTCATAACAGGATTTAATATGGGACTATTACACTTAGTGCTTTTGGAATAAGTTCAAAATTTGCTGGTAAACTTTTTATTATTTCTCCATCAGCTTGCACACTTATTTTCTTGTTAGATTCAATTCTTAAAAAGTCAGTTCTAAATATTTTTACTGCAGGGTGAGTTACATGAGTTCCCGAAAATATTCTTGGGAATACTTTTAAGAATTCCAATTTAGATATTTCCTCAACAACGCATACATCAAATAAACCATCATCGAGTTTCGCATCTGGAACAACCTTCATTCCACCACCATACATCCATGAGTTGCCCACAGCTATTGTCATAGCTTTTTTCTCAATAATATTGTCTTTTGTAATTAATTTAAAAAATATGGGTTTAAATCTAATGAGAACATTATAAACACCATAAATATAGAAAAGTGAACCTAATAATTTTAATAAATTTCTGTGTTTAAATGCAAGATCCACAACCATGGTATCAAATCCAGTTCCTGCAACTCCTGCAAAGTACTCACCATTTATTTTACCAAGGTCTATTTTTTTTGTTTTTCCAATATTAATTATTTCAATTGCCTTTTTTATATCTTTTTGAGGAATTCCTAAACAGGTTGATATATCATTTCCTGCTCCAATAGGAATAATGCCTAATGAACTATTAGTTCCATAAATACCATTTATTACTTCATGAACAGTTCCATCTCCCCCTACAGCAACAACTATTTCAAAGTTTTCTGTAACAGCTCTTTTGGCTAATTCTTTTGCATGTTTAGATTTCTGTGTGAAATCTATTGATGAATCAATATTTAATTCTTTAATATACTTTTTAATCTGCTCAATTTTCTTTTTTACTTTTCCCCTACTTGAATCTGGGTTTATAATAAATTTTGTTCTCAAAATAAACACCTCAATAATTAATAGTTTATACAGGAAATTAAGTTATAATTATTTGGTAATTTGATTGAATACATAATAATATATATATTCAATTTATAAAAGTTTTCATTTTTAAAAATCTTGCTATATAATAACAGCTAAAATATTAGAAAATAAAAACAAGATTATAAATTTTAATTTATAAATTTACATAATCTTTTATATTTAAACAAAGAAGGAGGTAATATGAATATTCTTAACAGGATTTTTATAGTTATTTTAATTCTTTTCTTGTTAGTTTTAAGTATAGTTGCAATGCTTAATACATTCTTACCATTAATTGATATTGGAGATATGTTAAATAGATTTGCAGATTATTACAATTCAATGAATCGATGGATTCTATTGCTTTTCTGGTTAATTTTCTTTTTTGTATGTTTTGCTTTACTAATTTTAGAGTTTATTAGGAAAAAACCTAAAGCAGTGAAGATGGTTAATGTAAAAGAGGGAAAAGCCACAATGTCGTTGAGTTCAATAGGAAAGCAGATTCATAATGATGTTATGAATGTTTCAAATATTCAGTCTGTAAGAGTTGGCGTATTACCAAAAAGATCTGGAATAATAACAAATCTTGATTTGGGAGTTGAACAAGGTTTGGATTTAACTGAAAAAACGAGGGAAATAGTTGAAGTTGTAAAGAGTTCAGCAAATAGATTGGGAATAAAGCTGTATGATACAAATGTGAATTTTATCCCTGTTTCAAGACCTAAAATAAGAAGGGAAAAACCAGAGATAAAAGTTGAAGAAAAAATAGAGGTTGAAGAAACACCAAAAGACGAATAAAAAATAATAAAATAGAAGGTTTTTTAAACCTTCTATTTTTTAAAGATTGTTGATAAAGAAGTAGCCATATCCTCATATTAAGGAGATACGGCTATCTTTTTGTGATGTTACTCTTCTACTTGTTCTTCAATTTTAGCTGTTGATTCCTTTATTTTACCTGCCAATTCTTCAATTTTAGCTTTTCCAATTTCTATTCCCTCTTTTGCTTTCTCCAAAGCAACTTCCCAACCTTCTTTACTTTTTTCAAAATATTCTGAGCCTTTTGTCTTGAGTTCCTCTCGCATTTCCTTCCCAGGTTTTGGGGCATATAGCAAACCTATGGCTAATCCAATAAGTAAACCTAAGGATAATCCTAATCCAACCGCTAATCCTGAACTATAACCTCTTTCTTCTGCGTTTGTCATTTTTTAAACTCCTTTTTAATTATTAATATTATTTATAATTCATAATAATTGTTATTATTCTATTATATATTATCTTGGACTGAACCCCTATTATCAGACACATTGTATACTAAAATTAATTAAGTTAGAATAGATAAATTTAATTTAAAACTACTATTGAATTTTTAAACTCAAGAAATTTTACATCAAATATCTCAATGTATTCCTCTTCTAAGCTATGATTGTAAGTTATAAAGAAATCATAATTTATAAATTGGAGCGGGTAAGGGGAATTGAACCCCCGATTCAAGCTTGGGAAGCTTGTGTATTACCCCTATACTATACCCGCCCTTTTCTATTATAAATTAAAATATTTAGAAATAAATTTTAGATAAAAATTTTAATTGTGTTTTAGTTTTTTTCAAATTCAATATTTTATTTACTATAGTTTTTAATTAAAGTATTAGCATAATTATAATGCTGATATTATTATAAGATTATATATAAAAATTTATGGGATAAAATAAATAAGAAAATTTATTTAAAAATAGATTTGAAAGCGTTTAATAATGTAGGGTAAGACTTTAACCTTGCTTAATCATGCAATTTAAATGAACATGTTGTAGATTGGTATTATAATTGTGTATCTATAATTGTATATTAATATTGAAAATATTGAAATTGAAAAATTAAAGTTTCCACAGGAGGCTATTCTATGCCAGACACAATTAAATTAACACTAACGATTTTTTAGAAGGAGTAGAATATGTTATATGGGTATGCTAATAACTTAATTTATATAAATCTTTCAACAGGGAATGTAGAGAAAAGGAAAATAAAAGAACATGTGGTAAGACAATATTTTGGGGGTGCAGGATTAGCTGCTTATTTATATTTAGCTGAATTTGATATAAATTCTGAACCTTTTAATCCAAAAACTCCTATTATTTTTACCACAGGACCTTTCACTGGAACAAAAGTTCCATCATCTGGAAGACACAGTGTTGCATTTAGATCTCCTTTAACTGGGATCTGGGGTGAAGCTGATGTTGGTGGTACATTTGGAGATATTTTAAAAAGAAATAAAGTGGATGGGATTGTTGTTTATGGTTCCTCTAAAATTCCAGTATACATAATAATTTCTGAAGACAATGTTCAGATAAAAAATGCTTCACATCTCTGGGGGAAAGATACCTATGAAACATATGAGATTCTAAATAAAGAAGTAGGAAATATCGAAGTTGGAAAAGTGGAAAATAAAATATCTGCAATGGTTATTGGACAAGCAGGGGAGAACTTAGTTAGATTTGCTTCTATTATGACTGATGGAAAACATGGAAGAGCACTTGGTAGATGTGGAATGGGAGCAGTCATGGGTTCAAAAAATCTTAAGGCTATTGTAACCTTAATTAAAAAGAGCAGAAAAAAAGATGGGAAGACTGAAATGAAAATTCCGATAGCTTATCCAAATAAGCTTATTGAATCTATTAGAAAGGTAGTTCCCGATATAGTGAAAGCTTCTAGTCGTTTTAGGAAATATGGGACAGCTGGGAGTTTTAAAAGAAGTATGGAGATAGGGGATGTTCCAGTGAAAAACTGGATAAGTGGAAGGTGGTTAGAGGGTGGAGATAACTTAGATGGTAAGAAAATGGTTGATATAGCTAAAAAAAGTAATTTCTATTGCACGAAATGTCCAATTGGGTGTGGTGGAGTTGCTGAGACCGAAAGTCCCTATGGAAAAATTATCGGATCTATACCTGAATATGAAAGTATTTCAATGTTGGGTGCAAATTGTTATGTTGATGATATGTTTGCAGTTATGAAAGCAAATGAAATGTGCAATAGATTGGGATTAGATACAATATCTACAGGTTCAGTGATAGCTTTTGCCATGGAAGCTCACGAGAAAGGATATTTCAATAATTTAGAATCCAATATTGAAATCGAATGGGGAGATGCAAATATAGTTTTAAAATTAATTAAAATGATAGCATTCAGGGAAAAAATAGGGGATTTATTAGCAGAAGGTGTCAGAATTGCTTCTGAAAAATTAGGAAATAATAGTAAAGAATTTGCTATACACTGCAAAGGATTAGAGCTTCCAGCACATGACCCAAGAACATTCTCAAGCCTTGCCTTAGGTTATGCTACGGGAAATAGAGGGGGATGTCATCTTCAAGCCTTATCGCATGTTATAGAAAGGTCTTTTACAATTCCTGAGTTGGGTTTGGATAATATATTGGATAAATACTCTACTGTGGGGAAAGCAGAGATGGTAGTAAAAATGCAGAATTATATGGCAATACTTGACTCATTAAAGATATGTAAATTCTTAATTTTCTACGAAGCTTCTCCTAAAAAAATATTAGAGTGGTTAAATCTAATAACAGATTGGAATTTGGATTTTAATGAGTTCTTGAAAGTGGGGGAGAGAATATATAATCTTAAAAGAATTTTTAATTGTTCTTTAGGTATAACTAGAAAAGATGACAATCTTCCATTGAGAGTATTGACTTACAGGAAAGATGATGATGATATGTTTGGAAATATTATAGACCTTGATAATCTTTTAGATGATTATTATAAATTAAGAGGTTGGGATGAAAATGGGATTCCCACTAAAGAAAAATTGCAAGAACTAAACTTATCGAAATTTACAAACCCTACCCCCTCCCATGAAGGGAGGGGAATCGAGTGAAAAGCCTGTCCTTGATCCTCTAATGTAACAAAGGGGAAGGGGAAGAATCTAATTAAATGTATTATAGAATTTATCAGTTCTAATATTTTATTTTTCACTGTTTCTTCTTAGTACAAAATCTCTCATTTTTTGAACTATCGGGTGTAACTCTCTTCTTCCACTAAAATATGTTTTAAGTTCTTCTAAATGTCTTATTATTATCACAACAGCGATTAATATACCGAATATTACCAACCAGATGTTTTTTTCTAAAAACCATAAAATCAAGGGAAAGATTAGAAATCCTATAGAAGCTGACATGAAAGAATCATTAGTTATAAGTATAATAATCGGGATAATAATTAAATAAAGAATCAAAACTGAAAGCGGGGATGTTAATAATAAAATACCTATTGCTGTAGCGATTCCTTTGCCACCTTTAAATTTTAAAAATATTGACCAATTATGCCCTATTACTGTAAAAAGACCAGCAAATAGGGATACAGATAAATTTCCAGTAATTTTTTTAGTCAAATATACAATCAAAGCTCCTTTTAAAATATCAAAGAATAGAGCAATCAACCCCGGTACTAAACCAGCAACTGATATAACATTCATTGCTCCAACATTTTTAGTACCCAATTTTCTGATATCTTTTCCTTTAAGAAGTTTGGCAATAATATAAGAAAAGGGAATTGAACCTATGATGTATGAAATTAAAAATATTGCTAAATTTAACAAAGAAACTCCCTAAAATTTCATGATTTTTTTATTTTAAATAAATCTTATTATAAAGTGAATTTTATTATATACTATTTTTATAATAGACTTTTATTGTTAACTATCCTTTTAAAGAATGATTCTTGGAGACATTAAAAACAAGAATACTGTGGGATATTTTATTAAAAATAAAAAACTTTAATTTTTAACTCAAAAAATTCAAAGGAGATTTTTAAATGAACCTTATTAAAAAAATATTTTTAACAACTATAATTTTTTCAATCATAATGTCTTTATCACCTGTGTTTGTTGGTTGTCCTTCAAAACCAATTGTTGAGGAAACATCACTTGTTGAAGAAACCACACCTATTAAAGAAGCAACATCAGAGGAAACAATAACTACAAAGGAAGCTACTGAAGAGACTACTTCTACTGAGGAAATAACTGGAGAAGCTATTATTGAAGAAGAAAAGGAAATCCCTACTGAAGGGTATTGGGAAGTTGTTTTTAAAACCGATGATCAAGTAGAGATTGAGGGTAGAATTTTTGGAATAGGGAAAAATGGTTTAATTTTAGCTCATATGTATACTGCTGATCAGGAAAGTTGGAAAGATTTTGCTCTCCTTTTATCACAAAAGGGATATAGGGTTTTAACATTTAACTTTAGGGGATATGGAAAATCAGGTGGAGAAAGACAGATTTCTTTAATTTATAAAGATGTTTTAGCAGCATATGAATTTTTTAAAAAAGAAGGTGTGGAAGATATTATTTTAATTGGAGCAAGCATGGGAGGAACCGCAGTTTTAAAAGTGGCTGCACAAAAAGATGTTAATGGCGTGATATCGATGTCAGGACCTTTGAACTGGGAGCAAATGGGTCTCAGTGCTGAGGAGGAAATAAAGTTAATTGAGGAACCCAAATTATTTATAGCTTCTGAAGGAGATAGTTCTGCAAAGAATTCAGCAAACTTAATGTATGAATTATCAGATGAACCAAAGCAAATTGAAATATATTCTGGCTCTGAACATGGTACAAATATGTTTTTAGAAGAAAATGCAGAGCAAGTAAAACAGGATATAATTACCTTTATAGAAGAAAATTTACCTGTTAAATAAATATCGTATTTAAATTGACTTTAAGTTGTGAAAATGCTAATATTTTGGCTTAACACTTTATAATTATTTCAAAATTCTTATAAAGAAATATAAAAAATAGAATTTGCACATCTTATTGAAGAAGAAGCGATTAAAAAATAAATAGGAGGTGATTTTATAATACATTTAATTTGTTATAAAAAATTGATAAGGAGGTTTAAATGAATTTCTTTAAAAAACTAATTTTAACAGTTATAGCTTTTTCAATTGTTGCATCTCTATCACTTACACTTATAGGATGTCCTCCAACACCAGTTACTGAAGAACCTACAGCCACTGAAGAACCAACTGAAGCTCCAACTGAGGAAAAAATAGAATTTACAACTATTACAGAGAGAGTATTAACTGTTGGTACTGATGCAGCATATCCACCATTAGAAAATGTTGAAGCTGGTGAGTTTGTTGGATTTGATATTGATTTAGCAAAAGAAATAGCAAATGGATTAGGACTTGAAGCAGAAATTATAAATACAGCATGGGATGGAATTTTCCCAGCACTAATTGCACATAAATTTGATGTCGTAATATCTGCAGTTACTATTACACCAGAACGAGACGAGGGAATGGATTTCTCAGATCCCTATCTTGATTCAGACCAATCAATTGCTACTAAAGAAGATAGTGAAATTAAAACTAAAGCAGACTTAAAAGATAAAATTTTAGGTGTTCAAATAGGGACCACAGGAGAGCTCACAGCCAAAGAAATTGATGGGGAAATGGGTGTAGCTGAAATAAAAACTTATGATGATATCTTAATGGCATTTGAGGATTTAAAGGCTGGTAGAGTTGATGCTATAATAAATGATATTCCAACATCAGCTTATATTGTCAAAGATAATCCAGAATTAGTGATTGTAGAGAAAATAATAACTAACGAAAAATATGGTATTGTATTTGCTCCAGATACACCAGAACTTCTTAAAGCTGTAAATAAGGTACTGAAAGAGATGACAGAAGATGGAACATATGATCAAATATACAACAAATGGTTTGGTGAGAATAAGTAAAATATAGAGTTGATTTTTAATATCCTGTTGTGTAAATTGCGCAAGTTATTTATCAATACTAATTAACTTGTGCAATTTTTTTGTAAAATGTTATTTATGTTAAAATCTTAAAATGAGCTATTTATCATATCATTTATTTAATATATGGTTTTTATCCAATGCATCATTTATACGATAAGTATTATTGTTTTAAAAATTATTAAAAAACATTATAGAATTACAAAGAATACAGATAAGAGTGTTTAGTAAAACAAATAGAGATGTGTAAGAAATAACAGCACAGAATACATATGAAATATGTAATCCGAAAAAGAAAATAATTTTGGAGCAAAGATGGAGAATTTACAAAGACTAATAAGATATTATTTCAACTATTCTGTTATGAAAGATGCATTGCCATTTCTTTTAAAAGGAGCAGTATTAACTATTAAATTTTCAGTTATAGCTGAATTTTTTGGAGTAATATTTGGACTTATTTTAGCAATTATGAAAATATCTAAAATAAAGGTTTTTAAATACCCAAGCATAGCTTATATTGAATTTTTTAGAGGAACACCATTACTTATGCAAATTATGTTTGCTTATTATGCACTACCATATATAGGGATTAATTTATCTGGATTTTTTGCAGGTTTATTAGCTCTATCCTTAAATAGTGCAGCCTATATTGCTGAAATATTTAGAGCAGGTATTGAATCAATTGAAAGGGGTCAAATAGAAGCATCTCGTTCATTAGGAATGAACTTCTTTAAAACAATGCGGTATATTGTTTTACCACAGGCTTTCAGGAGAGTCACTCCACCTTTGACCAATGACTTTATTATTCTTCTTAAGGATTCATCTCTTTTATCTGTAATAGCTGTTGTTGAATTACTTAGGGCAGCAAAAGAAATAGCTACATGGAAAGTAAATCCCTCAACTTATACTGCTGCTGCTTTTATATACTTGCTAATTACATTACCTTTGTCCCAGTTTGTACATTATTTAGAGAGGAGGTATAAGATAATTGATTAAGGTAGTAAACCTTCATAAAAAATTTGGAGATCTCCATGTCTTAAAAGGTATAAATTTAAAATTAAGAAAGAGTGAGGTCTTAGTATTAATAGGACCCAGTGGTTCTGGCAAGAGTACTTTCTTAAGATGTTTAAATCTACTTGAGGAAACTACTTCTGGAGAAATTTTTATTGAAGGAGTTGAAATAACAAAAGAGGGAATTGATGTAAATAAGATAAGGCAAAAAGTTGGTATAGTATTTCAGCTTTTTAATCTATTTCCACATTTAACTGCTTTAGGTAATGTCAGTTTAGCTCCAATGAAAGTTTTAAAGATGAGCAAGAAAAATGCAACAGATTTGGGTAAAAAAATGCTCGGGAAAGTTGGACTTTCTGATAAAATTGATTCCTTTCCCGCTCAATTATCAGGGGGACAGAAACAGAGGGTTGCTATAGCTCGTGCTTTTGCAATGAATCCAGATATTATGCTATTTGATGAGGTTACATCAGCACTTGATCCAGAACTGATTAAGGGAGTTTTAGATGTAATGAAATCATTAGCACTTAGTGGAATGACAATGATTGTTGTAACTCATGAGATGGGTTTTGCAAGAGAAGCTGGAGATAGAATGATATTTATGGATGATGGGATTATTATGGAAGAAAATACTCCCGAGGAGATGTTTAAAAACCCCCAAAATCCGAGAACAAAGAAGTTTTTAGAAGCAATATTATAATAAATTTTAAAAAATAAGAAATAAGAGAAGCTTTGGACATAGTTTCTCGACTAAATGTCTTCGAAACCATGTCGCAAAGCTATATATAAAACTTAAGTTTTAAAAAATGGAAAAATCTGTTTCAAACGATTTTAAAGAGTTATATAAGCTTTATTATGATAAAGCTGAATATGAAATGAATGAAGTTCGTTTAGACATAAAAAGTTGTAATATCTGTTTTCCCGAAAATTCTAAAATTAAAGTGTTTGGTAGTGGTCATCCAATGGCAGATTTATTTATAGTAAAATCCACTTTTACTAAAAGGGAAGGGGATAGTAATATAGCATTTTTTGGGAAAAGTGGAGATGCTATAAAAAAGTCATGTGAGAAACTTAATTATAATTACTCAAATCTTTATGGTACTGATGTAGTCAAATGTTTTGTGAGTGAAGAAATAAGAGAAAAGTGTTTCAAAAATTGTTCAAAATTTCTAAAATTGGAAATTTTAACATGCCAACCAAAGCTAATATTATCAATGGGCGAATTAGCTACAAGAACATTAGATATTATTAAAATGGAAGATGATGAAGAAATAGAATTTTTACCCGGAAATATTTTCAATTTTTGGCTTGAAATTAAAGTTTTGGTTACAAATGATCTTGTTAAATCATTTTATGATTTAAAAGCCAAAAGACAAGTTTGGAATGACATTCAAAAATTCTTTAAAATGAGTAAAAATTTATTATCTTAACAAATTTAAGTTTTAAATTTTTAATCTCCTACTTCAGCTGGCTTACCAGTTAGTTTTTCCCTCAACTCTTCCATTCTTTCCATCTTTCTTTCATTATTTTTAATTGCTCTTTCTATAGCAGGCTGAGCCTTCTCAGGAACTTTTTCCTTAATTTTATACAAAAGATCATTTTGTTTAACAAATATAGTACTTATAATTCTATCAAAAACTGTCTCCAAAACTTCTATGGATTTTTTTGGGGGGATATCTGTTGGTTTTTTACCTTTTTCAGGTTTTCCTTCTTTGTCATTAATATCTATATCATCATCTGAGGAATCTGAAGAGTCTCCTTCTTTTACCGGTTTACCCCAATTAGTTTTAGCAATAGCCCTCATAATCATTCCATGAGTCTTACCTACAACTGATTCTAATTTATTAGTTATCTTGGCAATTATAGATACAATAGCTCCATGATTTACTTTTCCACTTGGATGTTCTTCTTCAACATCAATGGTTGTTTCTTTGCCATTTTCACTAAAGGAAAGAGTTGAGGTTATCTTATCCCAGATTATTTTAAATATATTTTCCCCTTCATCCTCAACTGTTATAACATCATTAACATCTTGATAATCATTATTATCAGCTAGAGCTATGGGAATAATAGTACACATACTCATTATCCCTATAAGAATCAGAATTCCAATTTTCTTTATCATTTTTTTACACCTCCATTTTTTATACATTTTAATAAAATAAAGGAGGGGAAATAAAATGCGAAGGTTGAAAAATAATTTTTATTATCCCTCTCTTTTATATTAATTTTTTTATGTAACCATAATAATTCTTGTGAACTACTCTTAACTTTCACATAGGAACTTCTCGGCTGTAAAGTTAAAAATTATCATATAATTAATTTTCATATAGTAAAACACGTTAATTGTAAAAAAGATACGCAAATTTTAAAAATATTTAATTAAATACTTTTAAACCTTTTTTAATAATAAGATAAAATATGAATAAAAGTGTTTTTGATTAGTTTAAAAAATACCTATTCTTTTTTAATTTTGATAATTAAATCATAAACGCAATTCAATTCAACTGATAAGAGAGATTCTTCGC
>Ga0209121_10002307_pt1 | contig 19507 bp, 18 predicted proteins | sample Cruoilmetagenom3_FD_187292 | JGI IMG/M metagenome (GOLD analysis project Ga0209121, IMG submission 187292) | Oil polluted marine microbial communities from Coal Oil Point, Santa Barbara, California, USA - Sample 3 (SPAdes) (version 2) | ecosystem: Environmental > Aquatic > Marine > Oil seeps ...
TGCGACCAAACAAAGCTTCGATCCTCAGGCGATAACGCAGGGCGTATCTGCGGTGTGAACGGCCCGTCCGAGGGCTTACCCCGGCGCTCCTCCACCGTTTGGAACGCAGCTTTCGTTGGCAATCCAAAGGTGTGGGCCACATAGGACACAAATCCCTCGGGATTGTTTTGCACCGCTTCAAATTGCACCAGCAGGCAATTGGCGAAACGCACCGGCAGCGATAAAAACCCAGTGGATTTGGCAACGCGCAAGGCCAGAACGTTTTCAAACCTTTGGCCCGTCAACGGGTGGCGATCCCAATGCAGTTCGGCCAGGGCACGCGCATCACCGTCTTGGATGCCAAAGTTCTTTTCATCCACACGGGATTGCCACTCGGCCCGGATAAACTGATCAAATGGCTGATCGCGCAGAGCGGGCACGGCGTGCCATGGCCGAGCGTGCATGGATTGAACCCAGGTTTCAGGATGTCGGAAAATACCGATGGCCAACGTAGTATCGGGCGCAGCCAGCATCTGTGGAAACCCATGTTTCCAACCATAGCGAAACCCGTATTTGCCAATCCGGTCACCGGGACTGTTTGCAAAGGCAGGGATGTTCCGCCTGAGCAGCTCATGCGCCAGATTGGTGCCGGAATTCCGCTCGCCAAACACCATCAGCTCGGTCGGGCGAATGTCGCCTGACTGGGCTGAGATGACGGTGAACGGATCGCTCACGTCAGATTGCGCGCTCGACCATCATTTTCTTGATCTCGGCAATGGCCAGCGCCGGGTTCAGGCCCTTGGGGCAGGTTTTGGCGCAGTTCATGATGGTGTGACAGCGGTACAATTTGAATGGGTCGTTCAGCTCGTCCAGACGCTCGCCCGTGGCCTCATCGCGGCTGTCGATGATCCAGCGGTACGCGTGCAGCAAGGCCGCAGGTCCGAGGTAGCGATCACCGTTCCACCAATAACTGGGGCAGGACGTGGAGCAAGACGCACACATCACACATTCATAAAGACCATCAAGTTTTGAGCGATCCTCGATGCTCTGCTTCCATTCTTTGGCCGGGCGGTTGGTTTTGGTTTCCAGCCACGGCATAATGCTGGCGTGCTGTGCGTAGAAATGCGTCAGATCGGGGATCAGATCACGCACCACCGGCATATGTGGCAACGGATAGATTTTCACGTCGCCCTTCACCTCATCCATGCCATAGATGCAGGCCAGCGTGTTGATACCGTCGATATTCATCGCGCAGGATCCGCAGATGCCCTCGCGGCAGGACCGGCGGAAGGTCAGCGTTGGATCAATCTCATTCTTGATCTTGATCAGCGCATCCAAAATCATCGGCCCGCAGGTGTCCATATCGACGAAATAGGTATCGACGGATGGGTTTTTTCCATCATCGGGCGTCCAGCGGTAAATCTGGAACTTGCGCAGGTTGGTGGCGCCTTCCGGCTTGGGCCAGGTTTTGCCCGTCGTCATGCGCGAGTTTTTGGGGAGGGTCAGTTCTACCATGTGTCTCTCCTCGGATCAGCTGCCCAGCAGGGTCAGGCCGTTTTTGGCAATACATTGAACGGCATCAGGGCGTCCGGCGATCTCAACCACCAGACTTACCGTATTTTCATTCACTCCGGTGACAGATGCCCCGGCGATGCTTAGAATTTCCGAAGCCGAAGCCGCATCAATGATGCAGTCGCTCACGGGGGCCACGTTAACACCCGGCAGCTTGGACGACACAACGCCACTCACCACCGATTTGGCCTGATCGCGTGCCAGCTCATCAGCCGCCTTATTGGCAACCCCACAGGCGCTCAGCAGGCCAAGGGCCAGGATGGCGATCACACGCCGCATCAGTTGGTTCCGATGCAATAGGTGGCACCGCCATACAAAAGCGCAGCACCATCCGGGCAATAATTGCTACGCGCAGTGGCGGGATTGGCAATCAGCCCAGCGGCCACGGCCTTGTTACGAATGCAAGCGTTGAACGCATCAGCACCGGCCTGCGTGCCATCGGCAACGGCTGTCATCACCGGCACAGCAGGGCCTTCATCATATTGATAGGTGCCTGCGGGGGCGGCCTCGGCCTGACATTGCGCCACCAGGGCATCGGGCTTGATTGTTGCAGGCGTGCAGGCAGTAAGCCCCAGCAACGACACGATCACCGCTCCGTTCAAAATGGTTTTCAGCATTGTCAGATGTCCCCCATCAGAATGTCCGCTCTTTTGGCGCGATTTTCTTGAGAGCAATACCGCCCTCTTTTTCAGTCGTCAGCGGTGCCTCGACAATCGGGCGATAGGTCAGTTTCACCTTGGCCCCATCAACATGCGAAATCGTGTGCACGCGCCACTTTTCATCGTCGCGGGTTGAGAAATCCTCATGGGCGTGGGCGCCGCGGCTTTCCTGGCGGGCCTCAGCCCCGTTGATGGTGGCCAAAGCGTTGGGCATCAGGTTGGTCAGCTCAAGCGTTTCCATCAGGTCCGAGTTCCACACGAGGCTGCGATCGGTGACTTTGAGATCCGACAATTTGCCAGCGATGGTGTTCATCTTTTTCACACCTTCAGCCAGCGTTTTGGAGGTGCGGAAGACGGCAGCGTCTTCTTGCATCGTGCGCTGCATTTCCAGACGCAGATCGGCGGTTGTGGTATCACCATCGGCATTGCGCAATGTGTCAAAACGATCAAACGCCTTGTCCACCTGGCCGACATTGGTGGCGGGGACAGCCGCTGCGCGGTCCACTACAGTGCCTGCGCGTATCGCCGCAGCACGGCCAAAGACCACCAGATCAATCAGCGAGTTGGAGCCAAGCCGGTTGGCGCCGTGCACGCTTGCACAGCCCGCCTCGCCCACGGCCATCAGGCCGGGTACGGTGGCATTGGGGTCTTTCTTGGTGGGGTTGAGCACTTCACCCCAGTAATTCGTCGGGATGCCGCCCATGTTGTAATGCACGGTGGGCAGAACCGGGATCGGCTCTTTGGTGACGTCCACACCGGCAAAAATCTTGGCGCTTTCCGAAATACCGGGCAGGCGCAGATTCAGCGCTTCGGGCGGCAGGTGGCTGAGGTTCAGGTGGATATGATCCCCGCCTGCGCCCACACCGCGCCCTTCACGGATTTCCATAGTCATGGAGCGAGACACATAGTCACGCGGCGCGAGGTCTTTATAGTTGGGCGCATAGCGCTCCATAAACCGCTCGCCCTCGGAATTGGTCAGATAGCCACCTTCGCCGCGCGCGCCCTCCGTAATCAGACAGCCCGAGCCATAGATGCCAGTGGGGTGGAATTGCACGAATTCCATATCCTGCAGCGGCAGGCCCGCACGCGCCACCATGCCACCGCCATCACCTGTGCAGGTATGCGCAGAGGTGGCCGAGAAATAGGCACGCCCATAACCACCCGTGGCCAGCACGACCATCTTGGCGTTGAAAATGTGCATGGTGCCGTCATCCAGCTTCCAGCAGACGACGCCAGTGCAGACGCCATCATCTGACATGATCAGATCAATGGCGAAATATTCGATGTAGAATTCGGCGTTGTTTTTCAGGCTTTGACCATAAAGCGTGTGCAGAATGGCGTGGCCGGTGCGGTCGGCCGCGGCACAGGTGCGCTGCACGGGCGGGCCTTCGCCAAATTCGGTGGTGTGGCCACCGAAGGGGCGTTGGTAAATCTTGCCTTCTTCGGTGCGCGAAAACGGCACGCCGTAATGTTCCAGCTCGTACACCGCCTTGGGTGCTTCACGCGCCAGATATTCCATTGCATCGGTATCGCCCAGCCAGTCAGAGCCTTTGATCGTGTCATACATATGCCACTGCCAGCTGTCGGGGCCCATATTGCCAAGCGATGCCGCGATGCCACCCTGTGCGGCAACCGTATGTGAGCGGGTCGGGAACACTTTGGTTACGCAGGCGGTGCGCAAGCCCTGCTCGGCCATGCCAAGTGTCGCACGCAGACCGGCGCCACCAGCACCGACGACCACGACGTCATATTCATGCGTCTCGTATTCGTAAGCAGCCATTTCAATAAACTCCGGTCTTTAAAGGGCGATTTTGGCGATGGCGAACAGGCCTGTGGCCATGGCGCCGTAGCTGAGGCAGGTCACGGCGATGATCCAGACCTTTTGCGCGGTACCGTGCACATAGTCCTCAATCATCACTTGCGCCCCGTCGCGGAAGTGTTTGAACCCCACGACGATGGTAAGCGCCGCTATGATCGCCGGGAAAGGCCGTGCGAAATAGGCCACCACATCAGCGTGCGGCTCACCCAGCATCGGGCCAAAGGTGAAGATGAACAACGGAACCAAGAACAGCAAGGCCGCAGAGGAGAGCTTCATTGCCCAGAAGTGGTGCACGCCCGAGCCGGAAGCCCCCAAGCCCTCGGCACGTTTACGATCAGTCAGGTAGCGCATGTGCTCGGCCTCCTTAGATAACGATGACGGTAAGAATGGTCAGGATGACCGACCCGGCAATAACGGCCCAGCCCAGTTTCTCGGCGACGCCCAGTTCAAGCATCTTGGCGTTGTCCCAGATCAGGTGCCGCAGACCGGCCAGCGAGTGATACCACAGCGCCCAGAGCGAGCCGAACATGATCAGATCACCAAAGAAGCTGGTGACGATGCCATCAACCTTAGCGAAATACGCAGGCGATGTGGCCGCAGCCAACAGCCACCACACCACCAAAAGCGCCCCCACCAACAGGGCGTTGCCGGTGATCCGCGTCAGGATCGAGGTAATGGAGGTCAGTTGCGGGCGATAGATTGTCAGATGGGGTGAAAGCGGGCGATTGCCCCGGTTCACATCGGCCATGTAATTTGTCCTCTCTCGCAGGCTTGGGCGCGGGCAGCGCCAACAGCTTTGCCTTGTTGTGCCCCGTTTTAGCGCGACTGTCACGGGTGCACAGCGTTAAATGCAGCCATTCACTGGCAAATTGTCGCAAATTCAGTGTTTGTGATCACATTAAAAATGCCGTGATCACAAATTTAACCGCGACTCGGCCTGAATAGCGAATCTTCCTCAATCGTCCTTTAAAATTTCGCTCAGATCAAAATAATTCTGGTTCCGGTGGTCCACAGCCTCAATATGCCTGATCCAGTCGCCTGTGATAGCGCTGCCCCTCTGGACGCCCCCGCACCGCAGGCATAGGGTGCGCACGACACCACAGAGGAACGCACCATGGCCACCGGTATCAACATCCACACCTATTTCAACGGCAGCTGGCACAAAGGTGATGTGCCTTTGATGAAGGCCGCAGATCACGGCATGTGGCTGGGCAGCAATGTGTTTGATGGTGCACGCCTAGCCAATGGGCTGACGCCCGATCTGGACAAGCATTGCGCGCGGGTGAATGACTCGGCGCGGGCGTTGATGGTTGAGCCGAATGTGGCGAGTGATGATATGGTGGCCATTGTGCGCGAGGGGCTGAAGTTTTATGCGCCCGACGCCGCTGTATACATCCGGCCTATGTATTGGGCGATTGACGGCGGCATGTCGGCCATCGTGCCCAAAGAAGGTGGCGAAGCCGGGTTTGCCATCTGCCTGGAAGAAATCCCCATGGCCCAACCCCAAGACAGCGCCACGCTGACCCGCACCCGGTTTCGCCGCCCGGTATTGGAGGACGCGGTGGTCAACGCCAAGGCGGCGTGCCTTTATCCCAACAATGCCCGCATGTTGGCCGAGGCGCGCTCCAAAGGGTTTTCCAACGCTTTGGTTGCCGATGCCCTGGGCAATGTGGCGGAAACAGCGACAGCCAATGTGTTTGCAGTAAAGGATGGCGAGGTATTCACGCCTGTGCCCAACGGTACTTTTCTGGCCGGTATCACCCGTGCGCGGCACATCAAAAACCTGCGGGCTGATGGTGTTGTCGTGCATGAAAACGTGATGAGCTTTGCAGATTTTGAAGATGCCGACGAGGTGTTCCTGTCTGGCAATATGATGAAGGTCACACCTGTCAGCGCGTTTGAGGACCGGTCGTATCAGATTGGCCCCGTAACACGCAGGGTACGCGAGATGTATTGGGATTGGGCGGCGTCTTCGGCTGGGAAATAGACGCAGTACATTCGAATATCCAACAGAGGGCCAGACGGCCTGCCCACCGGGCTGTGGCGAATGGAAGGCCAGGAAATGTGCAGATTAACGCCTGCCCCTCAGGGCGCCTCGGCCAGCAATGCCTCCAGATCAAGCCGTGCACTGAACATGGTCAGATTGCCCTGCGCATCCCTTGGCCAATCGGCCTCATCCCGGTCGCGGTACAGCTCTACTCCGTTGCCATCGGGGTCTGAGAGGTAAATCGCCTCGCTCACGCCATGATCCGCAGCCCCCTCCAACGGAATGCCCGCCGCCATCACCCGGCGCAATGCATCCCCCAGCTGCGCCCGGTCAGCATATAAAAACGCCGTGTGAAACAACCCGGTGTGCCCTTTGGGGGGCGGGGTGCCGCCGACGGACTCCCAGGTGTTCAGGCCCAGATGATGGTGATAGCCCCCGGCCGATAAAAATGCCGCGGTGTCACTGCGCTGTTGCACCTCAAAGCCCAGAACCCCCGCATAAAACCCGATGGCGCGGTCCAGATCGGCCACTTTCAGATGCACATGACCAATGCTGGTTTGTGGGTGAATGGGCTGGGACATGGCAGGAGCTTTCGTTGTTCTGGCCCAAACCATAGCGCCCCTGATCGTGTTTGCACAACTCCCACTCAGGGCGCAGATGACGTGCACAATTGCACGGCTACGCCCCCACCATCCCTACAATTTCATAGGTTTGCTTCAGGATTGGTGCGGCAATTGTGCGCGCCCGCGCAGCGCCACTTGTAAGAATACGGTCGATCTCGGCGGTGTCTTGCATAAGGCGGGCCATCTCACCTGAGATTGGCGACATCTTCGCAACCGCCAGTTCCGCCAACATCGGCTTGAACTCAGAAAACGCGCGCCCCCCTACATCCGCCATCACCTGCTCCACGCTTTGCTCATTCAGTGCGGCATAAATGTTGATCAGGTTGCGCGCCTCGGGGCGCTCTGCCAGCCCTTCCACCTCAGAGGGCAAAGGCTCGGGGTCGGTCTTGGCTTTGCGGATCTTCTTGGCGATCGTATCGGCGTCATCAGTCAGGTTGATGCGCGACATATCCGATGGATCGGACTTCGACATTTTCTTTGACCCGTCACGCAGGCTCATCACTCGTGTGGCGGCGCCTTCGATGACGGGTTCGGTGATGGGAAAGAAATCAACACCATAATCATGGTTAAACTTCGCCGCGATATCACGGGTTAGTTCCAGATGCTGTTTTTGATCTTCTCCCACGGGCACACGGGTGGTGTGATAAACCAGAATATCCGCCGCCATCAGCGCCGGGTAGCCAAACAATCCAAGCGAGGCATTCTGCGCATTCTTGCCTGCCTTATCCTTAAATTGCGTCATCCGCTGCATCCAGCCCATGCGGGCGACACAGTTGAAAATCCAGGCCATTTGCGTGTGCTCGGCCACCTGAGACTGATTGAACAGGATGGATTTTTCGGGGTCCAGCCCGCTGGCAATATAGCCTGCACACAGTTCGCGCGTGGCATGGCGCAATTTGTCGGGGTCCTGCCAGACGGTGATGGCATGCAGATCAACCATACAGTAGATCGTCTCGATGCCTTCATCCTGCATATCAACAAAGCGCTTCATCGCGCCCAGATAATTACCCAAGGTCAGCCCGCCCGAGGGCTGGATGCCTGAAAAAACGCGGGGTGTGCGGACCACCTGCGACATGGAACTCTCCGTCTGGATTTCTTTGTCTGCCTCGCGTAACGATAGGCCGCAGCCCCGTCAAGCAGAGGCCGATGATGAGCAGTGATCCAAACACCCAAAGCCCGATCAACCCTGTGCCCCCCGTGATGGTGGCGCTGTTTTTGGCGATTGTGCTGATTGAAGCCGCTTTTTCGCTGGGAACACGGGGGTTGCTGGGCGGGCCTCAGGCCGTTGGCTGGCGCAATGGCGCGATTGAGCAATACGGCTTCAACCGGGACCTTATGGCCTGGATGATTGAAAATCACCGCTACCCGCATGAGCTGCTGAAACGTTTTGTCACCTATGGGTTTGTGCATGCCAGTTTCACCCATGCTGTGTTTGCCGGTGCCATGGTGCTGGCCTTGGGCAAATTTGTGGGGGATGTGTTCAACCAATGGGCCACGCTGGTGCTGTTTGTGATTTCGCTGGCCGCTGGCGGACTGACCTATGGTCTGTTTGCGGGCGGGTCGCCCTGGCTGATCGGGGCGTTTCCCGGTGTTTATGGGCTGATCGGCGGGTTCACTTATCTGATGTGGCTGAAGCTGGAACAAATGGGCGCTCAGAAATTCCGGGCCTTTACATTGATCGGTTTTTTGCTGGTGATCCAACTGGTGTTCGGCCTGCTGTTTGGTGGCAATGGCGAATGGCTGGCCGATATTGGCGGGTTTGTCGCCGGGTTTTTGGCGTCTTTTGTGCTCAGCCCTGGCGGCTTTCACAAACTACGCGCCAAAATGCGCCACGACTAAAGCACTTCGCGTAAAACCTGCCTCTGGTTAAAGGAGATGCGCTTTAAACCCTTGTTTAGCGTTGGAAGGCTGACTTCAGTTCACCCTTCCTGAAGGCGCCCAGCAAGCGTCCGGCGCAGAAATAGGTCCCGGCACCGATCGCAATCAGCAACAGCAATGCCAGCCAACGCAGCACCGGGATCAGGATGAACGGATTCAGTGCCAGGGCTGCCATCCACAACACCCAACCCATGAACACCGAAGCCAGAACAATGCGCCACATCCGGCTCCAGAAGCGTTTGTCAAACCGGGCCACTTCACCAAACTGGCGCGCCCCAAGGGCAAGCAACCCAACCATGACCCAGCCGGCCATCGTGGTGGCAATCGCCGCCGCAACCCATCCGATGTAATAGGCCAGCCCAATCGCCAATGCCGCATTAATCACCATGGCCACCACCGCATAGCGAAACGGGGATTTGGTGTCTTCGCGGGCAAAAAACACCGGTTGCAGTAGCTTTTGCAACACAAATGCAGGCAGGCCCAAGCCATAGATGCTCACTGCCAGCGCAGTGGCGGCTGTATCATCCACGCCAAAGGCACCGCGTTCAAACAACACCGTCACAAGCGGGATCGGGATCACCATCAAGGCCACGGCTGATGGGATGGTCAGTGCCAGCGATATCTCTCCGGCGCGTGACAATGCCTCGCGTGCGCCGGTGTGATCTTGGGCCTTCAGGCGGCGTGACAGATCAGGCAACAACACAATGCCCACCGCAATCCCGACAACCCCCAATGGCAATTGATAGAGCCGATCAGCCGAATACAACCAACTGATCGCCTTGTCATAATGCGAGGCCACCTGTTGACCCACCAAAAGGTTGATCTGCATCACCCCACCCGCCAAGGCCGCCGGGACGGCAATATGCACCAACTGCGCCATCTCGGGCGTCCAGCGTGGGCGTTTGATATGGATATGCAGCCCCGCACGCGAGGCCGCCACCCAGACCAGCGCCAGCTGCGCCACACCGGCAAAAGGAATGGTCCACACCAAGGCTTGCACCACCTCGCCGCCCAAATACCACGCCCCAAGCATGGCAATCACCAGCATGATGTTCAACACCACAGGGGCCGCCGCCGCCGCCGCAAAACGGCCCGCAGCATTCAACGCGCCCGACAACAATGCTGCCAGTGAAATGAACAAGATATAGGGAAAGACGATCCGACCATAGCCAACCGTCAGATCAAATCGCGCATCCCCCGAAAACCCTTCGGCGGTGGCCCAGACCAATGCGGGCATGAACACCATCGCCAACCCGGTCAACGCCAAAAGAACCAACGCCAGTCCCGACAACGCGAGTGACGCAAATTCCGCCGCATCCTCATCCGCCTCAAGCCGCTTGGAAAACATCGGCACAAAGGCCGCGTTAAACGCGCCTTCCGCAAAGAAACGCCGGAACATGTTGGGCAAACGGAACGCAGCCACAAAGGCATCCATCGCCGCCCCCGGCCCCAGAAAACTGGCAATCAGCACATCGCGCGCAAACCCCAAAATCCGGCTCATCAATGTCCAGCCGCCAACGGTTAGAATACTCGATAGCATACGCACGGGTTTCATGAGCTGGCCTTTGTAAACACAAATTTGGCCGAGGATTACCGGATTGCGCCGAAATACGAAAGGGCGTGCTTTCGCCCATTTCTTCGCGCCCGCTTGCCCCCGGTGGGCTGCCCCCCTGCTTCATCTTTCCCAAAATACTTATAATCCGACCTTCACATATTAACCTTTCGTAAATTCATGATGCGATAGCGTTAACCAAGATGAACGAAAGGGTCGGGATGATTGCGCGCGCATATACAGTCGCCTTTGAAGGGGTCGAGGCCAAGCCGGTCGAGGTGCAATGCGCCGTCACCCCCGGCATGCCCGCCTTTTCCATTGTGGGCCTGCCCGACAAAGCTGTCAGTGAAGCGCGTGACCGGGTGCGCACGGCCCTCAGCTCAATGGCCATTGCGCTGCCATCCAAACGCATCACGGTCAATCTTAGCCCTGCCGATATGCCCAAAGAGGGCAGCCACTTTGACCTGCCTATCGCGCTGGCGTTGCTGGCCGCACTCGAAATTATCCCAAAGGACGCGGTTGAAACGGCCTGTGCCCTGGGCGAGCTGTCACTTGACGGGGCTTTGGTGCCCGTGATCGGCGCTTTGCCCGCTGCCATGGCCGCTGCCGAAGAAGGCCGCACACTTCTGTGCCCCAAAGCCTCGGGTGCCGAAGCGGCCTGGGTTGGTGCCGCACAGGTGATCGGCGCGGCCAGCCTTGGCGATGTGGTGCGCCATTACACCGGCCAATCCCCCCTGCCCCCGGCCGAACCGGGAGAAGTAATCCAAGGTCACGGCGCCCGCGACCTGCGCGATATCAAAGGCCAGGAACGTGCCAAACGGGCACTGGAAATCGCTGCTGCCGGGCGGCACCATCTGATGCTGGTCGGCCCTCCGGGGTCTGGTAAATCCATGCTTGCCAGCCGTGTGCCCGGTATTTTGCCGCCCCTGTCCGCCACTGAGGCACTGGAAACCTCAATGATCCAATCCATGGTCGGCTTGCTGGATGAAGGTGGTATTTGCCGCACGCGCCCCTTTCGCGAGCCCCATCACACGGCCTCAATGGCGGCGATCGTGGGCGGAGGTCGGCGCGCCAATCCTGGCGAAATAAGCCTGGCACATAATGGCGTGCTGTTTATGGATGAATTTCCCGAATTTCCCCGCACCGTGCTGGAAACCCTGCGCCAGCCAATTGAAACCGGCGAGGTCATGATAGCCCGCGCCAATGCCCATATAAAATACCCCTGCCGGTTTATGTTGATCGCGGCGGCAAACCCCTGCAAATGCGGCTATCTGAGCGATCCTGCGCGGGCATGCACCCGTGCCCCTATCTGTGGCGATGACTATTTGGGCCGCATCTCAGGCCCACTGATGGACCGGTTCGATTTGCGTGTCGATGTCCCGCCTGTGGCCTTCAGCGATCTTGACCTGCCCAGCAGTGGTGACAGTTCCGCCCAGGTGGCCGAACGGGTTGCAGCAGCGCGTGCAGTGCAACAACTGCGCTTTAGCGCTGACCCCAAAATGCGCCTGAATGCCGATGCCGAAGGCGCAGCTTTGGAGGACGTGGCGACCCCGGATGCCGAAGGCCGAGAGCTGCTAACCCGCGTCGCAGAGCGATTCGGCCTGACTGCGCGCGGCTATCACAGGGTGTTACGCGTGGCCCGCACAATTGCGGATTTGGATGGTTCAAACAATGTGCATCGCCCGCATGTGGCCGAGGCGATCAGCTATCGCGTACCACAAGCAGATCGATCGGCAATCCAGCTGGCCAACGCCTGAATGGTGCTGCGCGCTTCGGGCAGCATATTGTGAAATATTGGCCAAACATGCGGCAGATTATCCTCAACTGTCAGCGTAACATCGACACCCTGCGCACGCAGCACCTCCGCCATGCGTGTGGCGTCATCCAGCAGAATTTCCGTATCCCCCACCGTGATCCAAACCGGACTGGCGCCTTCAAATTTGGCCAACAACGGCGAGGCGCGTGGATCGGTGGGATCGCCTCCTTGCAGATAAACGTCCGCGAACTCGCCGACACGCGCGCCAGGTAGCACCACATCCACGGGGTCGTTCTTCACGATGCTGGGGGTGGAAAACCTTAAGTCAGTGAGTGGCGAAAATGCAAATGTTCCAACAGGTTGTTGCAAGCCTAGTCGTGTAATCTCACCCAACAATGACAGTGCCAGGCCACCCCCGGCACTGTCGCCTCCCAACACAACTCCGCCCGGGTAATCCATCACCGCGCGGTAGGCCGTCATCGCATCTTCGGGCGGGGCGGGGAAGGCATGTTCAGGGGCCAGCCGATAGTGCGGCAACACGGCAGCACAACCGCTAATCTGTGCAAGTTTCGCCAGCATGGCCTTATGCGTATGCGGCGAGCCGAACACATAGCCGCCACCATGAAAATACAACACCAACGGCCCTTGGTCTTTGGGTGTATTCACCGTCACAGCACGCAGGATTCTCCCCTCATGATGCAAGTCACGTTTGCCATACCGTGTCCCCAAGGGGCGCCAGAAAAACAACTTCGCTTTCATTTCAATCGAGCGACGCATCTTTTCAGGGGTCGCGCGCTGCAAATGTGGTTTTTCAGTCCAGCGCAGGTAAGGGTTGAGTATTTTCTTGACCAAACTCATGCACGGCGTGCTTCAATCGCATCCCAAATTTTGGCGGCGATGTTGGCCCCGTCAAACCGCTCCAGCTCTTGAATGCCGGTGGGCGAAGTCACGTTGATTTCGGTCAGGTAGCGGCCAATCACGTCAATGCCCACAAAAATCTGGCCTTTCTCACGCAGTAGCGGCCCGATCCGGTCACAAATCTCGCGGTCGCGGTCATTCAGGTCTATCTGCTCGGGCCGCCCACCGACATGCATATTCGAGCGCGTTTCGCCCTTGGCAGGCACCCGGTTGATGGCCCCCACAGGTTCACCATCCACAAGGATTACACGTTTATCGCCTTGGGTGATTTCGGGCAGAAACTTCTGTACAATCAAAGGCTCACGCGAAAAGCTAGTGAACATTTCATGCAGAGAATTGAGGTTGCGATCCTCAGGCGGCAGATGAAACACACCAGCCCCAGCATTGCCGTATAGCGGCTTGATGATCACATCGCCATGCTGGGCACGAAAGGCTTTGATGGTTTCAATATCCCGGGTAATCGCGGTGGGTGGCATGAGGTCAGGGAAATCAAGGATCAGCAATTTTTCAGGGTAGTTGCGCACCCAAAAAGGATCATTGACCACCAGCGTTCCGGGCGACAGCCGCTCAAGAATATGGGTGGTGGTGATATAGAACATATCAAAAGGCGGGTCTTGGCGCAGCCAGACAACATCATAATCGGCCAGATCAACAGTGGCCTCTTTCCCAAGGGTGAAATGATCCCCCTCAACCCGCTGCACGGTCAAAGGCCAGCCTCGTGCAGTCACCCGTCCCTGATCATAGGCCAGCTTGTCAGGTGTATAGTAGAACAACTCATGTCCACGCGCCTGCGCTTCTTCGGCAAGACGGAACGTGCTGTCAGCATTGATGTCGATCGGGCCAATCGGATCCATTTGAAAGGCTATTTTCACAGGCCATCCCCCTTGGGCGTTTCACATCCCTATTACATGGGACATGAAGCAGGGCTGTGCAATTCAGAAATGACCAAATGCGTTTTGCATGATTTTCACGGCTCCGGTGTCATTCACCAGGGCCAGATCAAAACGAACCTCACTTAATTGTCCGTTGGGAGTCGTCCCCAGATACTCCGAGGCCGCGCGATGAATACGCAACATCTGCACCTCAGACAGCCGGTTAAGGGCGGCATCAAAGGATCGGCCTTTCTTCACTTCGACAAAGACGATGACGTCACCATCGGCAAAGACAAGATCAATCTCACCGCCCTGACCACGCCAACGGCTGGCCAACAAAACAGCGCCACGGCGATTATACTCGCGGGCAACGGCCTGTTCGCCAGCAACACCTGAAAGATAGGCACGGCGCCCCCGGTCCTGCCGGGTTTGTACCGGAGTGGCCACTGCAGAAGATGGATCAAAATGTTGCATTACCTGTCTTTTCCAAGCTTCAAAGCCATTTGATAAACCTGACGACGTGGCAGGCCCAATTCGCCCGAGACCATATCCGTTGCATCCCTCAGAGAATGCGTTTCAAGCGCCTCTTGCAGGGCTGAGCTTATGTCATCTTCATGAACAGATCGTTTAGGTGCATTGCCAATCAGCACGACAATCTCCCCTTTGAAGGTCCGCTGGGATGCAATTTCGGCCAGTTCAGCCAGCGGATTGCGGAGTACCTCTTCAAATTTCTTGGTCAATTCACGGCACATCACCGCCGCCCGATCGCCGCCCAGAACCGCACAGGCATCCCGCAACATCGCCGCGACCCGTTTGGGCGATTCGTAAAATATCAGCGTGCCGGGCACCTGCGCCAAAGCAGAAAGTGCGGATTTTCGCTTGGACGCCGCATTGGGAAGGAAGCCTGCAAAATGAAATTGATCAGTGGGCAGGCCTGACAGTGTCAGCGCCGTGATCACCGCTGACGGCCCCGGAGCCGACACCAACAAATGCCCATCAGCCACCGCAGCCCGCGCCAGATCAAACCCAGGATCAGCCACCATTGGCGTGCCCGCTTCAGATGCATAAAGCACCGACTGGCCCGCCGCCAAGGCCTGTAGAACACGCGGACGCGCCCTGTCTCCATTGTGATCATGGTACGACACCAAAGGCCGGTCCCGCAGCGCAATCGCGTGAATATCCATCAGTTTGCGCAAGCTGCGCGTGTCTTCGGCCACCAGCATATCGGCGCTGGCCAGCAAATCGAGCGCACGCAATGTGATGTCACGTGCTGTGCCGATTGGTGTCGCAATCAGGTACAAACCTGTCGGCAGCTTCTGCATCTTGGAATTCACCACTGGACCCGCCCTGTATGACGTTTATTATTGCCCCCAATCCGTGGCGGAGAAACCCAGCCACGCTCAGGGAGTGAGACGTACCATGTTTGCCGCTTTTGCCACGGCCCGCAAGATAGTCGGCCGTATCTTTGTTCTGATTGCCGCGCTTTGGGCGCTGGCCGCCTGCCAACCCGTTAGCCTGGGTGGTGGAGATGGCCCCAATATTAGCCCCGGCGCGCCGGTTGCAGTGGCCTTGTTGGTGCCCCACGGCGCCGCCAGCCCGCAAGAGCAGAAACTGGCGCGTGATCTGGAGCGTGCCGCACGTCTGGCGGTGGCCGATCTGCAAGGCGTGAAAATCGACTTGCGAGTCTATGGCACCGGCGGCAGTGCCGCGCGTGCCCAGGAGGCCGCCTTAAATGCCGTGGCTGATGGCGCCAAAATCATCATAGGCCCATTGCATGCAGAAGCCGCCAATGCCGCAGCGGTTTCAGTGGCCAACAAAAACGTCAATGTGCTGGCTTTTTCAAACAACCCGACGATCGCCGGTGGCAACCTGTTTATTCTGGGACAAACCTTTGACAACACCGCCAACCGCTTGGCCGGATATTCGGCACGCCAGGGCAAAAAGCGGGTGCTGACGGTTTATTCCAACAACCTTGCAGGCCAGTTGGGCAAACAAGCGATTGCACAAGCCATGGCCGCCAATGGTGGCTCGGTTGTGGGGGCTGTGGGCTATGATTTCTCACAGCAAGGTGTGGTGAGCGCAATTCCGAAGGTGAAATCTGCTGCCGCCAGCGGCAATGCTGACGCTATTTTCATGACCGCCAATGCGGCCGGAGCCCTGCCGCTCTTTGCGCAAATGCTGCCCGAAGCGGGCCTTGGCCCCGACACGACGCAATATATCGGCCTGGCACGTTGGGACACGCCGCCTCAAACGCTGGAATTGCCCGGCGTTCAGGGTGGTTGGTTCACTCTGCCAGACCCCGCGCGTGCAGCACAGTTCCGCAATCGGTTTGCCGCCGCCAATGGCGAGCGACCCCATGCCATTGCAGGGCTGGCCTATGACGGTATTGCCGCAGTCGGCGCTTTGGTTAAATCCGGCAAACGTGATGCGTTGAGCCGAGGAGCATTGACCCAATCCGCCGGCTTCAAAGGGGTCAGCGGTGTTTTCCGTCTGCGCCCTGATGGCACGAATGAACGTGGACTGGCGATTGCCACGATCCGCAACAACAAGGTTGTGATCATTGAAAACGCACCACAAGGCTTTGGCGGGGCCGGGTTCTGATAGCGTGCGTATGCTGGACGCTCGCATGAACGGATCTGAGCCAAAACCAGCCAAGCTGATTTGCCCGGCTGACGATATCTTTGATACCTCAGCGATGAGTGCTGCCATGGCCGAGGCTGAAGCAGCGCACGAGGGCGACAGCACAGAACTGCGCAAGACGATGGTGTCAGTGCTGCGAGACGCCCAAGACCGCGGGCGTACAGCGATCGCCACTGCTCTGGGCGGGCATCCACGCTCGGCCGAGGCAGCGATATCGTCATATAGCTGGCTGGCCGATTGCCTGATCCTGACAGTGTTTGATCTGGCCACGCGTGTCCTGCACCCACTGCCCAACCCAACCGAAGCTGAGCGCATCGCCATCTGCGCGGTGGGCGGATATGGCCGTGGTGAAATGGCCCCGGAATCGGATGTCGATCTGCTGTTTTTGACGCCTTCCAAAATCACCCCTTGGGCAGAAAGTGTGATTGAAAGCATGCTTTATGTCCTGTGGGACTTGCGTCTGAAAGTGGGTCATGCCAGCCGCACCATCCCCGATTGCCTGCGGCTGGGGCGCGAAGATTTCACCATTCGCACGGCCCTGTTGGAAAACCGTTTTCTGGCGGGTGATGCCGCTTTGGCGGATAAGCTGAACCAGACCCTGCGCAAGAAATTGTTCAAAGGCACCGAACGCGAGTTCACCGAAGCCAAACTGGAAGAGCGCGACGAGCGCCATATCAAGCAGGGCAACCAGCGCTATATGGTCGAACCGAACGTGAAAGAAGGCAAAGGCGGATTGCGTGATCTGCAATCGCTATATTGGATCGCCAAATATATCTATCAGGTTGAGGACACTGCCGAATTGGTACGGTTGGGCGTGTTTACCGAGGACGAATATGACACCTTTGCCAAGGCACATAACTTCCTTTGGGCGACGCGGTGCCAACTGCATCTGCTGACCAAGCGCCCCAATGACCAGCTGGCGTTTGATTTGCAGGTCGAAGTGGCCGAGCGCATGGGATATGTTGATACGGCCGGGCGTCGCGCTGTTGAACATTTCATGCAGGAATATTTCCGCCATGCCACCGCGGTTGGCGATCTCACGCGCATCTTCCTGACCAAACTGGAGGCGATACACGTCAAATCTGCCCCCTTGCTGCAACGCCTGTTCAGCCGCAAAAAGAAGCTGAAACCGGGCTATAAGGAAGTGCATGGTCGCCTGGACATAGCCGCCCCCAAGACCTTTCTGAAGGACCGGCTGAACCTATTGCGCGTGTTTGAAGAAGGCCTGCGTACCGGCATGTTGATCCACCCTGATGCGATGCGGCTGGTCACGGCAAACCTGCACCTGATCGACGATGCCTTTCGCACCGATCCAGAAGCACAGAAGTTGTTTCTGGGGTTGCTGCTAAAACACGGCAACCCCGAGCGCGCCCTGCGCCGGATGAACGAATTGGGTGTGCTGTCGGTGTTTATCCCCGAATTTGAGCCGATTGTGGCTATGATGCAGTTCAACATGTATCACCATTACACCGTGGACGAGCATATCATCCAATGCATCAGCCACCTGGCCCAGATTGAGCGCAAAGAGCTGGTGGAAGAGCTGCCTGTGGCCTCATCCATCCTTAAAGAAGGGGTGAACCGCAGGGTGCTCTATGTGGCCCTTTTGTTGCATGATATCGGCAAAGGGCGGGATGAAGATCATTCGATTTTGGGTGCAAAAATCGCCCGCAAAGTTGCCCCTCGACTGGGGCTGAAGCCGGGCGAAGTTGACACTGTGGAATGGCTGATCCGGTTTCATCTGCTGATGTCGGACATGGCCCAGAAACGCGATATTGCCGATCCGCGCACAGTGCGGGATTTTGCCAAGCTGGTGCAGACCCGCGAACGGCTGGATTTGCTGTGTGTGCTGACGGTCTGTGACATTCGCGGCGTTGGGCCTGGCACATGGAACAACTGGAAGGCTTCGTTGATCCGCGCATTGTACCGCCAGACCCGGCGCGCAATGGAGGGGGGCCTTGAGGCGCTGAACCGTGAACAACGCGGATCGGACGCCAAACGTAACCTGCGTGCCGCCCTGACCGACTGGGACGCCAAGGCGATCAAAGTGGAGGTCGCCCGACATTACCCGCCCTATTGGCAGGGGCTGCATGTCACTGCACATGTGATTTTTGCCCGGCTGCTGCGTGATCTGAGCGAGAATGATGTGGCAATTGATCTGGACGTAGACGAGGACCGTGATGTCACTCGTGCCTGTTTTGCACTGGCCGATCATCCAGGGATCGTTTCACGGCTGGCGGGCGCGCTGGCGCTGGTCGGCGCCAATGTGGTGGACGCACGCACCTATACATCAAAGGACGGCTTTGCCACTGCGGCCTTCTGGATACAAGATGCCGATGGCCACCCATATGAAAGCGCCCGCCTGCCGCGCCTGCGCCAGATGATCCACAAAACCCTGAGGGGTGACGTGGTGGCGCGCGATGCCATCAAAGACCGCGACAAAATCAACAAGCGTGAACGCGCCTTTCGGGTGCCCACACATATCACTTTTGACAACGACGGTTCGGAAATCTACACGATCATCGAGGTCGACACCCGCGACCGCCCCGGCCTGCTTTATGATCTGACGCGCATGCTGGCGAATGGCAACGTCTACATCAACTCGGCCGTGATTGCGACATATGGCGAGCAGGTGGTGGATACGTTTTATGTGAAGGACATGTTCGGGTTGAAGTTTTACTCTGACTCCAAACAAAAAACGCTGGAAAAGAAGCTACGCGATGCCATCACCCAAGGGGCTGAGCGCGCGAAGGCCTGAGAGCTGGCGTGATCCAATTGAGTGGCTTCGCCACAAGACTATTTTTGGATTGGCGCATTGTGCCGCCCCCGGTATCCAGGGGGCTGGTGCCGCGAGACTGGATGTCACGCAAATGCGGCGGTAAGGGCGATTTCAATCATATCCGAGAAGCTGCGTTCGCGGGCGCTGCTGTCCATGGCCTCGCCGGTTTGCAGATGGTCCGATACCGTCAGAACGGCCAAGGCGCGCACGCCAAACCGGGCTGCGACAGTATATAGTTCGGCCGCTTCCATTTCCACGGCCAAAATTCCGTGGCGCATCATCTGATCGTTCAGATCGGGGCGTTCATCATAGAAGGTATCAGACGAATAGATGCCGCCCACATGGGTCGGGACATCCATCTCATCGGCCTTGGCGGCGGCATCACGCAGCAGGCCAAAATCGGCACATGGGGCATAGTTCAACTCGCGCAGGATGGTGGAGGACGGCGTGCAAACAGATGTGGCCGTCATCGCAAG
>Ga0209121_10002308_pt1 | contig 19475 bp, 17 predicted proteins | sample Cruoilmetagenom3_FD_187292 | JGI IMG/M metagenome (GOLD analysis project Ga0209121, IMG submission 187292) | Oil polluted marine microbial communities from Coal Oil Point, Santa Barbara, California, USA - Sample 3 (SPAdes) (version 2) | ecosystem: Environmental > Aquatic > Marine > Oil seeps ...
CCCCCCCCGCATAGCCCCTTCCTTCTGCGCCACCAGCACGTTCTCCTCCAGCACCCGGCGCGCATTCTCGTTCTGCCACCAGTCCATCCTCCTCGCGCCCAGGCGCCCGGCAGCCTGATAGACGTCCTCGAACTCTTCGTCACGGCGGGTATATTTGGGATCCAGAGGCACCATGCAGGCGCTGCCCACCGCACGATAGGAAGGATCCACCTCGATCACCTCCCCCTTGGGTGTCCGCATCAAGAGCCAGATGTGACTTCCATCGGCGCCAAAGTCATCGGCGTAGGCGAAGGTGACGTTGAAGCCGTGGTTCTCGAAGTACCACTCGTAGAAGGCCGCCTTTTCGAAGACGTCCAGATCCGAGGCGTAGCTCTTTATGCTGCTGCAGTAGCGAATCACATCGTCGGGGTTCTGCACATCACCCGGCTTGAGCTCCAGATAATAGGGGCAAGGTGCCCCCGACAGACTCGATAGAACGGTTCCGGCATCATCTCCTCCCGGGATCAGATACACTATACCCGCGCCCACCACCAGCACCACAAACAAGAAGACGATCAGCTTCTTGACCAATATTCATACTCCCGAAGTCCGTCACCGTCGAGTCCAAGACAGAAGGTTTCTTGCATAACGAGACGACGCGGCGCGGACCTGCGCCTATCACGACCCTTCTTTTGATCGGATATTCTTCAGCTCGTCTCTCACTATCTTGCGTACCATCTCTTCCTGGAGAACACCCTGAAGATCCTCCCCGGTCACGCCAGCCTTAACCTTTCCAGAAAAGGGCCCCTCTTCCCTGAATATCTCCAGCTCGTCTTGGAAGAAGGGCTTATCGCCCCTCTTAAGCCGCACCTTCGCCTCTTCGAGCTTCTTTGCCAGCCCGTCCTCCCCATAGAAGTATGTCTTCAGCACGCTTTTCGTATAATCTATAGACGACTGGATGACATCGCTCTTATGGTTCTCGAGATGCACCTTGGCCATCTCGATTATATCGTGGATGCGATATTCCAGCGTTCCTTCTTTTTTATAAGCACCAGCAACGCCGTAAGGGTTCCGCAGGAGTATCAAGACCTCGTTCCTTCTTTTATCTCCCAGCTTGCTCCAGGTCACCACCCTGCTCCCTTTGGGCAGCTTCGCCGATACGGCATCGGTTATCTTATCCGGTTTGAGAAAACCCCTGGTGAAGACGTACGCACCCTCGGCATCCCGAGGATCACACCCGAAAAGCCTGCCACCGTCGAGGGCGGTCTCCACGAGCCTATTCTCTGGATCTCTGGCCGCCTTCTGTGAGCTGTAACAGGGAACCAGGATGGGCGGCCGGTACAGTCCTTTTATGAACCCGCCCCGCACGGCGAGGCAGTCGCACTCCATGCCAGGGTAAAGACGGGACTCCACGAGGGGCTTCATCGCGCCGTAGATCGCCCGATCGATCTTCCCGTAGTCTTTTTTTTCATTCTTCTTGAACAGCCTCTCGATCATCCTCTGGTTATCGACCAGGATCAGGCCGTCTATGCCCTCCCCGGTCCTCTTGGTGAGGAGATCGTACATCGATATTACGGCGCCTAGATCTCTCTGGGACTCCTCTATCTGGTGCTGGTCGCGGCCCTTCTCAGTAAGTACGCCCAGAGCGAAGACGGGAAACCTGGGCCTCTCCCCTCGTATGTACCGGGTGACCGGGTTGATGAAACCGGTTCCCGTGCCCCCTCCGAGAGATATGGTGAAGAGGATACTATCGCAGAGCTTCGTATCGGCTTCATCCGCCCCCGGTCCGCCATCCTCTCCGCCCTTCTCCGATAAGATCGTATAGGGCCGTATCCTTCTCCATATATTCGACAGTATGGGGCTTTTGTCATCGTATTCCCTGATCGCCACTTTCTGGAGGTCTTCGTCGATATCGAATATCTCAAATATGGCCTTCAGGTAGTCGGCTGATCTGAAAAAACCCGGCGATTTCAGGTCGTATCCGTATCTTTCCGCAACAAGCTTGGATAGATCGCTGCTATCTTTTATAATCTCATGCGTTATATAGTATCCCGGGTAACAGCCATCGTCCGGGGGCCCGAAGAATCTCTGCTTCTGGGCGTCCATCCTGGCCGCCTCCAGCCAGATGCCCTTGACCTCGCCGAAGGTAAGGTCCTCTCCCAACGACCGGCCCAATATGGATACATCCTGGTTGCGCAGGAACTGTTCTGCCATCTTCCCACCGCATCCACCGATGCCCACTATGCACAACCTCACCTAACCGCCTCCCATGTATCGATGTAAACCGGCGAGAGCAATATGATCTGGGAGAGGAGAAGGGTTGCCAGAGCCGCTGCCTTCAAGTCGGTGGCATCACCCGCCGGATACAATGTACCCAGATACACCGAGAGGGATATCGAGATCATCAGCACCGGCACGGTAAGCATGATGGCCGCTTTCATCTCCCTGGACATTTCATAAAAACCGTAAAACTTCATCAGCCTGATAGAGGCGGCGCCTACTGGTCCTACCACCAGCATGACCATAAGACCGAATATGAATAACCCGAGACGACCCGACGCCAGATCTGCAACCAAGAAGTAGTTGAGATCGGGAAATACCCTCGGGGTCAGGAAGTAAAAGTAGGCCAGGGCCACGAAGAGGAGCATCCATGCGCTTATGGCCGCAGCGTTGAAGTTGGAACCTTGAGGGGTAAACAAGGCCTCTTCTACCTTCTCCTTCGAGACCCCGCCCGATACGGACAAGAGCCTGTTATACGTCCTCACCAGGTTCAGCCTGTGGAGGAGGGCGCCTCCTGCGAGCAACACGACGAACAGGACCAGCCCGATCAGGTAATAGGTCATCTGTAGAACCACCTCTCCATGACGATCCCGCCCAGGAGGGCTATCAGGAGGACCAGCAAGATGTTGGTCACCATCACCGACGAATATATCGAGTACCTGACGATCTTGGGGCTGATCCTATCGCCCGGGATATTTTCTGTGAAATATTTTCCGTCCTGATCCGGTGCCGAATATTTGAAGCGGTAACTGAAGTGCTCACCGCTGTCCAGTACGTCAAATGGATGAACGTTCAGGAATTTGACCTTCACAAACTCATCGGATCTTCCGATGACAGCATCCTTGGGATATCTCGTATCAGGATGACCCGGGGTATCGGTATAGAGAGATACGGTCAGGTTGTCCATCTTCGGGTTCTGCACCTGGAGGCTGAAGTCGTAACCCTGCCACCAGTAATAGTTTGCTCCTCCCACGGGCTCCATTGCGGGTTTCTCAACCCGTATCTCCGGGTTGGGCCTGAAATGAGGACCCTGCATAGTCTTCGTCTCTCTTCTGTCCATGCCGTCGCTGTACGAGTAGCTGTAGGTGAAGTTCTTTCCGGCATCGTCCTTGTCGAAGAAGTTATACTCGGCGTTGGTAAAGGTTACTCTGGTCCCGTTGGCTTCGGGCATGACCCGCTGCGTGCGGTTGATGGGCTCTGGAAACTTGTTTCCGTCCTCGTCCAGGATGTGAAGGGTTACCGCCACAAAATCGCCATCCGCATCTTCGACCAGGACCGCATACTCCAGAGGATCCTTCCAGTGTACCGGACCCTTGTTCGCGCTCATATCGGTGATCTGCGGCGGGTTATTGATTATGGTCAGACTTATCTCTTGGAACAGGTCTTCATCCGGGCGGTCCCGTGGCATATTGGTGGAGTGGTAGTCGTACTGTCCGTCCTGGACCCTTATCCGCAGGGTCACATTTCCGGTAGCGTCCAGGTCTCTCACATACTCGATCTCCGGCCACTTCCTCTCCGTGAAGTTGTACTTCTTGTCGTACTCGTTCGTCTGTATCTTCTGGACATCGGTGATGGGTCTGAACTCTTCCGAACCTTCTTCTCTCATCTCCAGGGTGAGATAAAGTACCCGTCTGATCTCTATGGGGTTGCGGTTCCATACATATGAACTTATATCGAGTTCGTCGTTCCGACTGACGGTGGCGCCGCTAGATGGACAATATATCAGAGCGCCCGGCACTAGGTACTCATCTGTGGTAACGAAGGGCTTGGATAGGAGCGTCTTCAGATATTCGAACTCCTCGGGGTCGTCCTTCTTCCAGGTCTCTGCATTTTTGATCAAATCTTTCAGATCTAGCTTGATAAGCTTCTTATGAGAACCGCCGCCTCCACTACTGCCGCCTCCACTACTGCCGCCCGGCCCCCCGGGTCCTTCTTTTCCCTCCACACACCACAGGAGACACATAAATATAATCAAAATAACTATTAGCTTCTTGGTCATGTGCCGTCCTTGTTCCTGTTTTCTTTCTTCCCGAGTTTTATATCCACTTCATAAAACTTGTATCCGGGCTTGCTCGACCAGACCTGCTTCTTCCATCCGGCGCCGGCGGCGTAGCTCTTCTCATCTCCGAGGTTTTTCCAGGTCTCCTTATCGGTAGAAGTGAGCAGGTCTGCCGTTAGATTAACGGTCCCGTTCACCCAGGTTATGTAGTTGTATCTATTAGGACCGACCTCTTCGTAGTCCAGACCTCTGTACATGGCCATTATATCCGGTCCCTCGAAGACCTCGCTCTCGACGCCGTTCACCAGGAACTTGTACTCGGCGATTCCAAGGAACTCGGCGTCCGAGAATGGCTTGATATCCCAGGAGATGCAGCCCTTCGAAGGATCGTACTGCTTCCGCTCTCCTACACTCTTCCAGACAGAACCCGGTGCCCTGACGAGAAGCTCTACCCATCGTTCTTCATCCCCGCTCAGATTCTCAAATCGAAGGGTGTAAGTGAACTTGTACAGCTCATTCGTACTTGGGAACGCCTGCAAAACGCCTTCTGCCGGATCGACGTCCCCCCGGATGGTCTCCTTGACCAGGATCGGACCTTCGTAGACTTTGGGCGGTGATGCGACGCGGAGGAACCTGTACTTCACCAATCCTTCGTTCTCGCCCTCGAAGGCGACACCCTTCCAGAAGATCTTCTCTCCTCCGTTATAGGTGGAGATCCCCCGGGACTTCCAGATTGAACAACCCGGTTCACAGGTCTGAAGCTCGATATCGCAGACGGGAAGAGATGTATCGACCTCGACACCGAAGGTGTAGCGGACGATGTTACTCCCCTCTGCCGGGGTGACCGTTGCGTTCCGGAACTTTATCAGGATTATCTCCGGCCCTGCATAGAACTTGCCCTCTTCTTCACGGGTATCGGCAAAGGGTCTCTCAGAGTCCGGATAGTAGAAGCCGAAGTAATAAGACGAGGTCCCCTCCGAGCCGAGCTTCTCGCTGGGCATGATGCCGGGCCATTCCAGATCTTCCCATTCTGAGACGTTCTTGTAGCCCACCCTTCCCACAAGCCTGAACTCGTTCTGGTCTATGTCCCAGACGTTCAGGCCAATGTTAAGGTTCTTGGTAGCGTTGAACTCCAGACGATAAGTGAAGGGAGTACTGGAGAAACCGTCTATAGGGTCCACGCTCTCGTTCCTGTGGGTATAGTTCACAGGCCAGAAGGGACCCTCGAATACCTCGGTCTGCTTTCTGCCCACAAACCTGTAGCAGGCCATGATAAAGTCGAAGTCCAAAGAGACGTTCTCCCACCTCAACGTCTGCCAGGCACCGGGCGTCGTATAACTCCTGGACCCGCAGTCGATCCAATTCTCGTTTTTGGATGGAGCCACCTCAAGCGTCACGACGTCTTCGGCACTGGAGTATACCTCGATCTGATAATCGTAAAGGGTATCGTTGCCGCCCGTCCGGGGCGAGAGAGCCGCATTCTTGTAAACGGTTACCAATTTGATGAGGGTGGGCTGCCCATCATAGTTTTCTTTCGTGACCGAAGTTCCTACCAGTGGCGTGATCCGGGCACGGTACCACGCATTCTCCCATATGCCGGTCTCGTTCTTCTCAGAGGCCCACGTCCCGAACTCCCCCCGGCTCAGCTCCGGCGATCTGAAGTTGACATCAAACTTGACGTCCTTCGAGGCGCGAGCCGGAAGGTTGACCTCCTGAACATACTTCTTCGAGACGGTATAATCCGTATAATCGGGCCCCACTTCCAGCTCCACCGTGTAATGCATGGTGCAGCTCAGCGTGCTCGTCAGATGAAAGTTGTAGACGATCGGCTGGTTGACGTTGAAGGGCATCTTCGGGGTTCCTGCCTGCTCGAAGGCCAACGAGGCCGTCGTCTGACCCTGTGCCGTCATCAGGCCGAACGCCAATACGATATATATAAATAACGCCAATCTTGAAGATGTCATTTCGTACCCCGCGACTTACTTATTACACGTTTTATCAGGGATGATGCAACTTACTCTATAAAACGTTAACGGGAGACGTTGCTGAAAAAATTGTGCGGTCGAGGCGTCCACTCACGCATCGATCGACTTACTCGCAGCCTCGACCCCGGCGCCCAGGCTGGATATCACGCCTTCCTTCTCCAAAACCAGCTCCAATGTCTGGATCGTCCTCAGAACGTCGGATTCGGTGCAGACGCCCATCGTCCCTATCCTGAAGATCTTGCCTTTGAGGTCGGCCTGTCCGCCGGAGACCACCACGCCACGTTTCCTCATACCGCCGCGAAGCTGATCGTCAGAAATCCCCTGAGGCATCTTCATGGCGGTCACCGTGTTGGAGTATGCAGAACGCTGGCCTGGCTGCGGGAAGAGCTCGATCTCCAGAGCCGCCGCCGCTTGCCTCACGCCCTCGGCAAGCCTGCCCATCCGTTTCCTTCTCTCCGGGAACCCATCTTCGGCAGCCATGTGGAGCGCCTCTTGCAACGCATAGAACAGAGATACCGCCGGGGTATAGGGCGTCTGGCAGGGGCTCTTCCTGGCGCTCTTCAGGTGAGCCTTGAGATCTGTGTAGTAGCCGCCTTTACCATCCTCCAGCATCTCTTCGGCCTTCTTGCTCACCGATACCATCGCCAGCCCCGGCGGGACTGCTATGCACTTCTGAGAACCGGTGATGGCGATGTCGATGTTCCACCCGTCTGTCAAGAACTCGTTTCCGCCCACCGAAGAGATCCCGTCGACGATGAAGAGAGCGTCATGCTTTCGGGCCAGCTCGCCCACCTCTTTTGCAGGGTTGATCATGCCCACAGAAGTCTCGTTGTGGACCATAGCGACGGCCTTGGCACCTTCTTCCAGAGCGGCCTCGACCCGGTCCAGATCGAAAGAGGTTCCCCAGGGGAAGGCCAATGGTATGGCGGTCCCATAACGGTCGCCCAGCTCGGTGAACCTCTCGCCGAACTTGCCGTTGGTGACGGTGACGATCTTTTCGTCTTTCCTGATGATGCCTCCCACCGCAGCCTCCATGCCGCAAGTACCGCTCCCGCTGAGCACGACAACGTCGTTCTCGGTATCAAAGAGCTCTTTTATGAGCAAGATACAGTCTTCGTAGATATTTCCGAAGTCGGCGCTGCGATGGCTGATCATGGGTTTGGACATGGCCCGCAGCACCCTGGACGCCACCTTGACCGGCCCAGGAATCATGAGCAGTGTGTCCTCGATATCCAAATCAGATCCCTCGGCCCATGAACTTCGGGAAGGCTATATAAACCTAGCTTTTATCCGCTCCGCGGTCTTCCAGCTATGTCGCACAAAAGGCGGGAGTTCGCCGTGTTCCTTCGCCCAGGTCTCCAAGAACCTCACGGTAGCAGGATCCGAAGGGTAGCCACTCCCCATCTTGCAGTCCATCGATCTTTCCAGCTCTCTAACCGACCGGTCCCTATTCACCTTGGCCATGATAGAAGCCGCCGCCACCACAGAATGGTTCTTGTCGGCCTTGTGCTGTGCCAAAATCTCCATCTCCGTGCCGCTGGCCTCCTTCACCCTGTCTGCGAACCGTTCTGCCTTGACATCGGCCGCGTCCAAAATGGCCCGATCGGCAGATAAGTTCTGTACCACCTGAGAGAAGCATCTGACCATTATATCGTTCATGGTCATCACCTGGCGCAGCTCGTCGATGACCCGGGGCTTCACCTCTAATATGTGGATGTCGTCGGCGATACGCTCGATCTTGACGGCCAAAACCTCCCTCCGGGCCCGAGAGAGCTGCTTGGAGTCGCGAACACCTATGGCAGCCAGGTCGAAGAGCTTCTCCTCCTCGATGACCACGCCTGCCACGAACATGGAACCTATCACCGGGCCCTTGCCGGCCTCGTCAGCACCCAGGAGTCGCATCGGTTGATGGTAGTCCTGAAGGTACTTGAACTGATCGAAAAGAGGGACCCCGGAACCTGAAGATCGGTTCCCGCGCAGTCTCTCGCCCGTTTACTTTTTCAACAGAGATCACCTCTTAGGGTGCATGGTGATCTGATTGCTTGTCCGAGAGTTCGAGCGAGGAAGAAGCGTCCTGGCCCGTCTTGATTTCGGCGCCGAGATCGTGGAATCGATAACAAGCCTCGCCGAGAAGTTGAGCGTCGAGGCCGGGGTCTTCAGCGCCATCGGCGCGCTCCAAAAAGCCGAGCTGGGCTACTACGAGCAGGATACCCACCGGTACAGGACCATCAAGATCGAGGGGCCGGTGGAGCTGGTGAGCTGCCAGGGGAACATATCCATCAGGGACGGCCGGGTCTTCGTCCACCCCCACGCCGCCCTGGCAGACCCCGAAGGCGGTCTACGGGGCGGCCATCTTCACAACGGGACGATCTTCGCCGCCGAGCTCTGCATCCAGGAGCTAAAAGGCGAGCCTCTCATCAGGACCCACGATCCGATAACAGACCTGTACCTCTGGAGCGAGACGAATTGAAGACCGAAGAATACTTCCAGACGCTAGACGCCCGCCTGAACGATGCGATGGAGATCGCCAGCGAGGCCCGCAGCAGGGGTTTGGATCCTAGCACCTCGGTAGAGATTCCCACCGCCATAGACCTGGCAGAGCGGGTGGAGAAGCTGATCGGCATAGAGGGCATCGCCGAGAGGGTCCGCCAGCTGGACAAAGATGGGATGAGCCGAGAGGAGGCCGCCCTGGCCATCGGCCTTGACTTTGTCGAGGGACGTCTGGGAAACTTCCCCACCAAGGTAGACGCCATCGACAGCGCCATCAGGACCTCGATGGCCCTTCTCACCGAGGGCGTGGTGGCCGCCCCCATCGAGGGGATAGCCAAGGTCGATCTGGGCAAGAATGACGACGGCACCGAGTACCTCAAGATCTACTATGCTGGACCCGTCAGGAGCGCCGGTGGGACCGCCCAGGCCCTGAGCGTCCTGGTGGCCGACTACGTCCGCAGAGCGGTGGGCATCGCAGCCTACAAGCCCCGGCCCGACGAGGTGGAGAGGTACGTGGAAGAGATCGGCCTCTACGGGCGGGTGGCGGGCCTCCAGTACGTCCCCACCGACGAAGAGATCAGAACTATAGTGAGAAACTGCCCCATCTGCATAGAGGGCGAGCCCACCGAGGAAGAAGAGGTATCCGGGTTCCGCGACCTGGAGCGGATCGAGACCAACCGGATACGCGGCGGTGTGGCATTGGTCTCCGCAGAAGGGATCGCCCTCAAGAGGCCCAAGCTGAAGAAGCACGTCACCAAGCTGGGTATGGAAGGCTGGGACTGGCTCGACGAGCTGGCAAGCGGGAGCAAGAAAGGTGGCGGTGCCTCGAACGAGAAGTTTTTACGCGATCTGATCGCGGGCAGGCCGGTCTTCAGTCACCCTTCCCGACCGGGAGGGTTCAGGCTGAGGTACGGGCGGTCCAGGAATACCGGTCTCGCTGCGGCAGGGTTCAACCCCGCCACCATGACCATTCTGGGAGATTTCCTGGCTGCCGGAACCCAGGTCAAGGTGGAACAACCGGGAAAGGCGGTGGCCGCCGCACCGGTGAGCACCATCGAAGGCCCCACCGTTAGGCTGACCAACGGAGACGTGGTGAGGATCGATACCGAGGAGGAAGCGGCCAGGCACACGAAAGATATCGCCAGAATAATCGACGTGGGAGAGATCCTGATCAGCTTCGGCGACTTTTTGGAGAACAACAGACCTCTGGCCCCGGCATCGTACTGTTTCGAGTGGTGGGCCGCAGAGCTGGAGGAAGCCGGTGGCGATCCCCGGTCCCTGGAGACGCTGAGCGGCGAAGAGGCCATCACAATCTCCAGGAACCACAGCATACCCCTCCATCCCGCTTACACCTACCTATGGCACGACCTGAAACCGGAAGAGTTCCGGCAGTTGGCGGAGACCGTCTCGGCCGAGGGCAAGCTGGAGAACGGGATCCTCTCTCTACCTCTATCGGTCAAGGATATCCTGGAGACGCTCCTGGTCCTGCACAAGGTCAGAGACGGCAAGATAAAAATCGAAGAACCGCTGCCGTTACTCATCAGTCTCGGGATCGATCCTGGGAACATGAGCCTCTGCTGGAATGAGATGACAGGTACGCCCCTCGAGATGGTCAACAAGGTGGCGGACATCAAGGTGATGGCCAGATCGCCCACCCGGGTAGGCAGCAGGATGGGCCGCCCCGAGAAGTCGAACAAGAGGAAGATGACACCACCACCGCACGTTCTATTTCCTACCGGTGACGCGGGAGAAACTGGCCGATCGGTCAAGGACGCGGCCAGGTACCACAAGGGAAACGGTAGAACCGGTGTGATCAAGACGGAGATCGGACGTAGGGTCTGTCCTCGTTGTGGTGTCGAGACCCACAGGTTCAGATGCGAATGCGGCGAGCATACCATCCTCAAGAGGTCCTGCTCCCGGTGCAATTTAGATGGAGACGAGAAATGCCCCAGGTGCGGAGAGAGCACCACCGCCGCGACGACCATGGAGCTCGACGTGGGAAAGCTCTACTCTGAGGCCTTGAAGAACCTGGGGGTGCGCGAGCCGGAGAAGCTTAAAGGCGTCCAGGGCATGACCTCGCGAGACAAGACACCCGAGTACCTGGAGAAGGGGATCCTCCGGGCCAGGCACGGCATCTGGGTCTTCAAGGACGGGACCGTCAGATATGACCTGACAGATCTGCCTCTGACCCATTTCCGACCCGGTGAGATAGGGACCGATGTCGAAAAGTTGATAGCGTTGGGTTACGAAAAGGATGCCGACGGCCAGCCCTTGACCGGTCCCGATCAGGTCTGCGAGCTGAGGGTCCAGGACGTGATCCTCTCCAAAGACGGGGGCGGATACCTGCTCAAGGTGGCCGGGTTTGTGGACGATCTCCTGGAAAAGTTCTACAATCTGGAGCCATATTATAATGCAGAGAGCCCCAATGATCTGATAGGAACTCTTCTGGTCGGTCTCGCGCCTCACACCTCGGCCGGGGTTCTCTGTCGGCTGATCGGGTACACCACGGCCTCTGCAGGGTACGGCCATCCCTTCTTCCACGCGGCCAAGAGGCGGAACTGTGACGGTGACGAGGACTGCGTGATGCTCCTCATGGACGCCCTCCTCAACTTCTCCATCTCCTATCTGCCGAAGAGGCGGGGGGGGAAGATGGATGCCCCCCTGGTCATGACCACCAGGCTGGATCCTGCGGAGGTGGACGGTGAGGCTCACAACCTGGACCTCTCGTCCAGCTATCCTCTGGAGTTCTATCGGGCCACCCTGGATAACGCCAGCCCTAAGGATATGGAAGGGCTGATCGACCTGGTCTCCAAGCGGCTAGGAACGAAGGCCCAGTACGAGGGTTTCTCCTTCACCCACGACACCGCCGACATCGCTGCCGGACCCAGGAACAGCGCCTACAAAACTTTGGGGACGATGATCGAGAAGATGGACGCCCAGCTCGATCTGGCCAGGATCATCAGGGCAGTAGACGAGAAGGACGTGGCGGAGAGGGTGATCAACTCCCACTTCCTGCCGGATCTCATCGGCAACTTGCGCGCCTTCTCCCGGCAGAAGGTGAGGTGCGTCAAGTGCAAGGCCAAGTACCGGAGGCCGCCTCTGAGCGAGGTCTGTCCCCGGTGCGGCGGCAGGTTGATCCTCACCGTCCATGAGGGGAGCGTGAGGAAGTACCTGGACGTATCGATGAGGGTGGCAGAGGAGTTCGGGGTGGACGATTACACCAAACAGCGCCTGGAGTTGATCAGGCTGGATATCGACTCCCTCTTTCATAACGATAAGTCGAAGCAGACGGGGCTGGCGGACTTCATGTAGCGCTGGCGACAGTCGTTATGCTCAGGTGGCCGATGAGACGGAAGATGAATGCCTGGATAAGATGACGATTTGCGTCTTTGTGGTAGCTGGAATAACGTTTTTAAAGCTGGTCAATCTTCTTCACTGAGGCGTTCTATTTGACTATCGAGGGTTTGCTGGGCGGCGTCAGGGTGGGGGACCACCACCCTGTGAGGGTAATGGGTGTGATCAACCTCAGCCAGGAGTCTTTTTACAGCAAGTCTTTCGTCCGTCCCAAAGACGCGGTAGAGCGGGTCATGCATCTGGTGGAGGAAGGGTCCGATCTGATCGATGTAGGCGCGGTCTCCACGGCACCGGGGTCGCCTCCCATCTCCGAGAAGGAGGAACGGACACGTCTGATTCCCGCACTGAAGTCGATCCTGGGGGCGGCAGATGTCGAGATATCCGTGGATACCCAGCGGGCCAGCATAGCCGATGAGGTGCTCTCTCTAGGTGCGTCCTGCGTGAACGACGTACTGGGGCTGGGCGACCCCAGGATGGCCAACGTAATTGCCGAGCATGGCGGTTCTCTGATCATAATGGCCTCGCGCAACCGTCCCGGGGACCTTCTGGGGATGACGGAGATCATCACGGTCCTGGGAGAAAGAATGAGATCGGCGGTGAAAGTCGGTGTATCTGAGGAGAGGATAATCCTCGATCCTGGGGTGGGGCGGTGGGTTCCCGAGAAGAGGCCCGAGCACGACCTGGCCATCCTGGACGGGCTGGGGCGGCTGAGAGCGCTCAACAGGCCGGTGATGGCGGCCGTCTCCAGGAAGTCTTTCATCGGGGAGAGGCTGAACCGCCCCGATCCCGGGGCCAGGTTGAGCGGGTCGTTGGCCGCCGCCGTCATCGCCGTCTACAACGGATCTCACGTGGTGAGGACCCACGACGTTTCTGCCAGCCTGGACCACATCAGGATGGCAGAGGCGATCAGGGGCAGACCACCTCTCGTTCGAAGGGGAGATGTGGAGGCAGAGGTCTGTGCAGAGGTCGGACATCCAGGGGACCTGGTACAGATCATGAAGAGGATCGGGGTCGGGGAGGGAGGTTCCAGGACCATGGGCGGTAAGGGGGCCTTCAGGGCTGTCCATCTCCGGGGGGTCGGGTCCATGGAGGCGGTGATAATCAAGCAGGAGATGCTGGCCAGGGGTGGCGATGCCGCAATACCCATGGGCGCGCTGCGCTGCGATCCGGGCCGGATGGAGGTCTTGGTCCTGGGGACAGCGGCCCAGATTAAGGGTCTGATCAAAAATCTGAAAGGTCAGCCTTTTAACCTGCCGGCGGTGGGAGAAGCCATAGGGATGGCGATGGAGCAGATCGAGGATCCCAAACGTTACTGCTGAGGATATTTGGGACTTCTCGGGATCAATTGCTATTTATACTACAATATACACAAAGTGGTATATGTCTACAAAATCAATACGCGTTAGCGGTGATGTGTATAAAGAACTTGTTGAAGTGGCCGGAACACTCCAGATCGAGCTGAAACATTCGGTCTCCTTTGATGAGGCGATAAGGATCTTGTTGAAACGGTTTAAATCCAATAAAATTAGCGATCTGGCCGGAACATGGGATGTGGGGGATGATGAGATGGAAAAGATCAATGAATCACTCAAAACGGGATGGAAACGATGGAACCCATCTGTATAGATACCGACATCTTAATCGATCTATTGAGGGGAAAAAAAGCAGAAAAGATAAAAGAACTGGAGCAAGAGGATGCCGTTTTAATGACCACGGCGATAAACAGCTTCGAACTATATTATGGGGCATACAAGACAAAAAAGAGGTATACGAACTTATCTGCGGTAAAAGATCTTCTGAAAAGACTTGTGATTCTACAAATGGGTGAAGAAGCGTCAGAAGTTGCCGGAGAAATTCTTGGCGATCTGGAATCTAAAGGGCAGATAATAGACTTCAGAGATGCTCTTATCGCAGGTATTGTGGTTGTGAACGGTGCTACTCTCTTCACGGGAAATATAAATCATTTTAATAGGATAGAACGTGTGAATATCAGGAATTGAGTAGGACTACCCGGTTGCTATTTGGACCGCCACCGACGGAGATGTACATAAAAGGAGTTTAAGATGACAGCAGGTGCACAACCCACACTCTCGTTAATCCCGATAAAGACGGAACTGGTCAGGCCGGGCGATGATCTGGTGGCAGAACTCCAGAGGTGCATGAAAGATGCTGGTTTGGCCCTGGAGAATGGAGATGTTCTGGTGGTAGCGGAGTCTGTGGTGGCTACCTGGGAACGAAGGGTGATAAGGCTGGCAGACGTGGTTCCTGGAAAACTGGCCATGGGGCTGGCCCAGAAATACGACAAAGACCCTCGAGAGATGGAGCTGATAATCCAGGAGTCCGATCGCATCATGGGCGGGATCCCGGGGGTAGTCTTAACGCTCAGGGACGGTTTTCTCTATCCCAACGCGGGGATCGATCATTCCAATGCGCCGCCTGGTCACGTCGTGTTATTTCCCCAGGATCCTCAGAGATCTGCTTCGGCCATAAGAAATAAACTAGAAAATGCTACTGGCAAGAAGATCGGGGTGATCATCGGTGACAGCCGCACCCATCCTCTCCGCCTGGGATGCGTTGGTGTGGCCCTGGCCTGCGACGGACTGCTGCCGGTGGAGGACGTCAGGGGCCAGAAGGACCTCTACGGGAGACCGTTGGAGGTGACCCAGAAGGCGGTGGCCGACAACCTGGTCTCGGCGGCCCAGGTCGTGATGGGTGAAGGCAACGAAGGCATCCCCGCGGTGGTCGTCAGGGGCGCGCCGGTGAGGCTCATCGAGGACGACGATCCGGATAATATGAAGATCCCCAGCATCGCCCCGGAGGAGTGCATGTACATCGGTTCTCTGCGATGCGGGCCGCATCCTTACATCGGCGGGTACGACGATCTCATCGAGGAGGCCACGAAAGCCATGCAGAACTCTTACGCGCCCTATTCCCGGTTCAGGGTGGGGGCGGCGTTGCTCTCCATAGGTGGCAAGGTCTATTCGGCGGGAAACGTGGAGAACGCCTCCAGCGGCGCCGGGATCTGCGCGGAGAGGGTGGCCATCGCCAGGGCCGTGTCTGAAGGGGAAAAGGAGTTCGAGGCGCTGGTCGTGGTGGGCAACTCGCCGGTGCCGGTCGCGCCCTGCGGGATATGCCGGCAGGTGCTGATCGAGTTCGGGGAGGACGTCAAGGTGATCATGGCCAACACCAGGGGCGATGTTGTCGTGGCCACGATCGGGGAGCTGCTGCCGAGGGCGTTCACACGTGGGATGATGAAAGGCGAGCATAAGGAGGAGCTGGCAGAGATGGGCAGCGAGGCAATAAAATGAGCACCACAGGCGATCTGGCAGCATGCGCGAAGATCCTGGGATACCTGATGGGCGGCATCGAGGATAGTCCTCTTGCCGGAAAGCTGTCTAGTATTTCCATCGAGCTCAGCGATCTGGGAGACAGCCCAGAGAGGAGGCAGCTGGCTGACCTTTGCAAATATCTCCGGGAGCTTATAGTTGACGCCAACGCTGTGTGGATAAAAAACGGCATAGAGGAAACTTATCTGGAATTCCTAGAACGTAGTGAGCAGGAGACACAGGGATATTCTCGCTGTGGTATTCAGCACTTGGAGACTCTCCGGGCGGCTATCCGCGGGTACAAATTGGTGGTCAACTTATGACAATCGAAGACCGAAGGCGCTGAAAGATCCCCGAGCGGCAGATCGTAACCTCGGTGGTCCTCGCCGACCAGATGTGGGTCCAGACCGAGGTGTTATCCACAGGCTGGCGCGGATCCTGAATCCGATTATCCGACGCCGCTGTGCTGAAGCCCCAGATAGATATGCCACAGGCCTGTAGTAATGAACTGGACCGATAACGCGCCTAAGATAAGCCCCATCATCCTGGTGACCACCATGCTACCGGTTACACCGATCACGCGGTGAATCTCCTCAGACGAGCTGAATAAGATCAAGCAGATGATAAAGGGCAGGATGATGGCTATTATCGCGAGTCCTCTGAAGGTCATAGAGTTGCCAGCATCCCCCATTACAAGGATCGCAGTTGTTATCGAGGCAGTACCCGACAACATCGGGATTGTCTTTGGGATAATTAGTCAACGAGCAAGACGTTCATCTCTCATCCTCTACAGATCTTGCAGACATCCTGTCTTGCATCTCGGCTATAACCTCTTTCAGTCCGGGGATCTCGTCCGGGGGAACCTCCTCGCCGTCCATCTCCAGGACCTTCGTGCTGCCGGGAGCGAGCACCACCAAGACCACAGGCGTCTTGGAGCCGATGAAGATGGCGTTCTCTTTATGGACTTTAGAGTAGGTGGAGATCCTCGCCACAGGGATCAGGGTCACCCCACCTATGGTCACCGATCGGTCGGTTTTCAGCTCGCCCACCCGCATCACCAGTTATCTATAACTACATATCTACTACAAAAATGTAGATGGTGATAAGATGGAACCTGTACTCGGCGGAATTGAACCCGGGCTGCTCTGGAAGCACTTCGACGAGCTGAGAAAGATCCCGCGGTGCTCCAAACACGAAGAGAAGGCAGCCCGATACGTTGTCGGCGTAGCCCGGCGGCTGGGGCTTGAATACGAGGTCGACGCCGTGGGAAACGTGATGGTGAGAAAGCCTGCCACAGCCGGTTACGAAGGGTCGCCGACGGTGGTTCTCCAGTCCCACCTGGACATGGTCTGCGAGAAGAACAAAGATGTAGATCACGACTTTGAGAAAGACTCCATCGAGGTGGTGCGCGATGGTGATTACCTCCACGCCAGGGGGACCACTCTGGGCGCCGATAACGGCATGGGGGTCTCAGCAGCCCTGGCAGTTCTCGAGGACCTCCGCGCGGTCCACGGTCCGCTGGAGCTCTTGTTCACCGTGGACGAAGAAGAGGGGATGACCGGCGCCTACGGGCTGGGCGAGGGTTCGGTCCGGGGACGGCAGATGATAAACCTGGATTCTGAGGATCCTCACTCGATCTACGTGGGATGTACGGGCGGGGAGAACATGTTAATCCATCTGCCGGTCAGCTGGGAGAGAGCCTCCGGTACTGCCCTCTCGGCGTCCCTGGGAGGACTGAAAGGCGGTCACTCCGGTGTGGATATCCACCTGGAGAGGGGCAACGCCGTCAAGCTCCTGGGGAGAGTTCTCTGGGAGGCGAACGAGGAGGTGCCTCTAAGGCTGGCTGCCATCGGGGGCGGATCCAAACACAACGCCATACCCAGGGAGGCCGAGGCGGTGGTGATCGTCTCGGAGGATGACGTAGAGGCGCTCGGGTCCTGTATAAAGAAGAGCGAGGCTGTGCTCAGAGCCGAGTACAAGAAGATCGATCCCGGGTTGAGGGTGGATGTGGCGGTCGTATCGGCGCCGCCAGATAGGGTCATCACCATAGAGGGTTCGAAGAGAGTCTTGGACCTCATGAGGGCCCTGCCCAACGGCATCGGCAGATGGAGCCCGGAGATAGAGGACCTGGTGGAGACCTCGGACAACCTGTCCGTCATGGAGACCGGTGATGATATCTTCTTCTTGGTCTCGGTCAGATCTTCTTCGGAGAGCCAGCTGCGGTCGCTGGCAGACGAAGTAAGGGCCGTCGCCCGGCTGGCCGGTGCAAAGGTCTCGACAGGCGACGCCTATCCTGGATGGCAGCCCGATCTGGATTCGAAGATGCTCCGGGCCTGCAGGTCGGCCTACGAAGAGCTCTTCGACCGCCAACCGGCGTTGAAGGCCATACATGCCGGTCTGGAGACTGGCATAATCGGGAAGAAGTTCTCGGAGATGGAGATGGTCTCCATAGGTCCCCGGGTGGAGCATCCCCACTCGCCCGACGAGAGGGTGAAGATCTCATCGGTGGTGGAGTTCTACGAGCTGCTCCTGCGGTCGCTGGCGAAGATTGCGAAGATGGATCTTGGTTAGGGCACCATCCGGCGCTAGCGCCAGTCTTTACTGGACCTCGCCATCGTCTGTCATGGCGTTGTGCAGGGACCGGGAGATGAGGTACCCTATGTACCCTTGCGTCTCGGCGACCAAGACGTCCAACGTCTCAGGAGGTATCCTGTCCCGGGTGGCCTCTATCCTGAGGAGGATCAGCCCCCTGGGGCTGTTGCCGTGAAGGATGATAATCCCGGCCCGGAGGGGCATGACCTGCATCAGCGCCCGGGCGAAGGCCTCGGTTCTCGCGTCCTTTTTATCTGGGTCGGGAAGGAGGGCGTTCCCTCCGAAGGCGAGCACTGTGGGAAGGGGCAAGGCGCGGGGCCTCCGATTTGTTTGAGTTGTTCATCTCCATTCAGATATCTGGACAACCATCCAGAGATCGGAAGCCGATCGTAGGTAAATGATCACTCAACCTTCTCAAGATAGATCGTTTGCGATGGGAATGCGACCTCCACACCAAGTTCTTCCAGCAGTTGCATGATCTTGAGATTAAACTGCTCCCGTACAGTTAGAAACTCATCCCATGCAGTCGTCTTGGTGAAACAGTAAATGAAAATATCCAAAGAAGACGCTCCAAAGTCGGTAAAATGAACCATATAGAAGGTATGATCAAAATGAGGGTCTTCCTCGATGATCTTCTTGATACCTTCTACCACCTTCACCATCTGTTCCCTGCTTGTCCCATACGTGACGCCAAGATAGAATCTTATTCTTCGTTTATTCATTCTGGTAAAATTTATGACGCCAGATTTGATGAAATTGCTATTTGGCAAGGTCACCAGTGCCTGATCGAACCTGCGTATCCTGGTGGATCTTAACCCCACATCCTCCACGTTTCCTTCCACATCTCCAACCCGGACCCAGTCGCCGATGTGGAATGACTGATCAGAAAATACTGTGATTGATCCGAAGACGTTACTCACCGTCTCCTGTGCTGCCAGCGCAAGCGCAAGACCTCCTATGCCAAGACCTGCCACCAGCGATGTGATGTTCCACCCAAGACTCTGCATCACAGACAGAACCGTAATCGCCACCACGACGATCTTGAGACTTTTTATGAGAAGCGGCGCCAACTGCTCATCAAGTTTGGTTTCTGTCCTCTTCGTCATCCTATGTATATAATAGCCAAGGACATCGATGAGATTGAGCAGAAGGAAAAGCATCACGAAAGCGAATGCTAGAAAGAAGATCGAACCGATGATTCGTCCAATATCAATAGTTTCTACCTTTGCGGGGAGAGAGAGCGAACCAACGGCGATATATCCCCCACACATAAGGATGAAATATCCTACAGGGGCTTTGAGTGCGTCCAAAAGCAGGTTATCAACTTCGATTTTTGTTTTGTTGGCAAGATGCACCAGTTTCTTTTCAAATAGATTAGGACTTACGCAGTTGAGTCTGTAGGCAACAAATAACGTGGATTCTTTATATATGATCGTATAGAATCCCTTATAATCGATCTCTTGCTTTCGA
>Ga0209121_10002309_pt1 | contig 19457 bp, 18 predicted proteins | sample Cruoilmetagenom3_FD_187292 | JGI IMG/M metagenome (GOLD analysis project Ga0209121, IMG submission 187292) | Oil polluted marine microbial communities from Coal Oil Point, Santa Barbara, California, USA - Sample 3 (SPAdes) (version 2) | ecosystem: Environmental > Aquatic > Marine > Oil seeps ...
GGCAGCCCGAAACTGCTTTCGGGCCAAACCCCGGTCGCCGGGACGGGGGCTTTGAATGCGGTTTGCGCAGGCGGAGCTGTCCCTTTCGGCACCGACCGGCTGTGGCATGACCGCGCGCCCCGGGCCGATCGGTGAATGGGCAAACACGCCCGGTGTGGACAGGCGCTGAGAGGACGAAGCGCTGTCACCGCCTGCAATAACGACATGGTCCGGGTCCGCCGCCCCCCCCAGCGGGTCGTTCCAGGACGGCAGGGCAATGCGGCGACCGGTGAGTGCCGCGATCTTTCTGGTGCCGCCCGGATCGCATAGGCACGCAGAGGGGCAATGGACCTTATGGCTCGAACGCGGCATTACTGTCCTGCCCCAAACACGTGAGACGAGGAGCGTTGCATGGGTTCAACAAAGGTGCGCCGTCCGGTTGTCGGTGTCTTGATCGTGCTGCTGCCGCTGCTTTTGCAGATCGGCTGCGCCCCGCCCGCGGGGTACGGCCTGCGCGACGGCGGTGTGCCGTCTACCAAGGGCGCGAACTGGCGCAGCAGCGAAGCCACGCTGTTTCTGGGGGCTGACGGGCCGGCGCAGGCGGACGCGGTGTTCGTGATCCCCGATCTGGATGCACATCGCTCGCGGATTCGGATCGAAGCGGTCCCACGCACGGCGATCACAGCCGAACTTCGCTGCGAGGGGCGTGTTCGGGTGCGACAGGCGGGCACGCCCTATCAACCCCTGGCCCCTGGCGAAACCCATCGGCTCACCCTGCCGCCGCGCGGCCACGGTGCCGCCACGCTGGATTGGCGGCAGGGCACCGGAGCTTGTCGGGTTGACTGGGGGGACGGCCACAGTGTTGCCCTGCGGCCGGAAAGCACCCAACCAAGGCTGGCGGCGTGGTCGCAAGGCGCGGTCGCTTGCCGGGTGGACCCGGATCTGCGGCTCGACCCGCTGCAAAAGGTGTTTCTCGACGAGGGCGCGATGCTCCAGACCTGCCCGGTCGATCCCGGTCCTGTACGGCTGCTTGCTGACCCGCTCGATGCTTTGAACGCGCGGATCGAGGCGTTGACGGGGAGCAAAGTGCCGCGTGACGTGCTGACCAGTGGCAACGCGGATTTGCCGCTCGACTTCTCGAACGCGCCCCGGCTCGATCTGATCCAGATCTCGTATCTGCATATCCGGGCCGATTACGTCGGGTACCTGACGGCGCGGATGCTGGCTCATCACGCGCTGCGCGGGACGCAGGTGCGCATCCTGGTCACCGGTGTGCTCATGCTCGAGGAAGACCGCATCTTTTACGATTCGCTCGCGGCGCGGTATCCGAACATCCAGATCCAGTACTACAAGTGGCGGGATGCGGGGATCGGGGGGCCGGGTGATCTCATCAACCAGGTCCACCGGGTGCAGCATACGCGCGCTTTCCTCGCGCTCTCGCAAGAGCCCGGGCGCTCGCGCTACATCTTCGGCGGGCGCAACCTGCATGACGGCTTCTTCTTCTCGACCCCGTTCGATCTGGAGGACTGGCCGTTCCTGCACACCTATGACGAGGGCAGCTTCCAGGACATCGGCTTTTATTCGGTCTATGAGGACCTCGAGGTGGAGCTGCGCAGTGATGCGGCGGTGCGCAATGTCGCCGCGCATCACCTCGGATTGTGGAACCGCGATGTCGGCACCCAGAGTGTCGGGCCTTTGCGGACCGGAGTCAGCGATCGGGTGCGCGGGATGCGGCATTATCTGTCGCTGCCCTGGGCCGATGGGCGCGACCAGGTTCGGTGGTTTGTAGACGCGATAGATGCGGCGGGCGAAGAGGTGCTGATCGTCACGCCCTATCTGAACCCGCCGCCGGCGATCCAGGAGGCGCTGGTACGCGCGCGGGCGCGCGGCGTGCCGGTGCGAATGATCGCACGGATTGAATCGACCGATCCCGCCGGGTTCATCATCACGGCGCTGAACCGGCGGTATGCGGCGCAGAATGCCGGTCGGTTCGAGATCGAGGAGTATTTCCCCAAGCCACGTATGATGCACACCAAGATGATGGTGATCGACCGGCGGCTGGCGGTCACGACCAGCACCAACCTGGATCACCGGGCCTTCTGGCATGACACGGAGAACGGGTTGGTCTTTCTGGACAGCCCGCAGGTCGCCGCGCTGCTGGACACCGTTGAGGGTTACCGTCGGACCACACGCCGGGTGACAGAGGATGAACCCCTGCATCCGCTCAGTGAGATTCTCTACAACTGGGGCTGGCTGCGCTCGGTGTTCTGACGGCGCTGCCCCGCTGGGCGGCGTTTTGGCGTTATAGAGACGTGACCGGCTGCGGCTGGGGGGACGTGGTGCATTCGGGCGCGGGGGTTTTCGCCGTCGATGAGCTGGCGCAAGGACTTTCGCTGCGGGCGTGAGGCGGTCAATGCGGGGAACCGCGGTGCGCGCGGGCGCAGGCCCGCCCCAAATGACGGCCCTCCGCCCGCGTCAAATCCGGCCAAATGCCTGTCGCCATCTTGGCACCGGCGCGCGAAAGGATCATGGTCCCCACATGACAACGGCGTACTACACCCACCCCGACGGCTACACTCACGTTAACCCGCCCGGGCACCCCGAACAGGTTGCCCGGCTCAAGGCGATAGAGGCGGCATTGTCGGCCCCCGGCTTTGCGGCGCTCGACCGACGCGCGGCGCCGCTCGGGCAGATCGAGGCGATCCGCCGTGCCCATCCGCAGGTCTATGTCGACTCGATCCGCGACAACATTCCCGACGAGGGGTGGGTGCAGGTCGATCCTGATACCGCGCTCAGCCCAGGGTCGTGGAACGCAGGCCTGCGGGCGGTGGGCGGGGTCACCTCGGCGATCGACGCGGTGCTCGACGGCGAGGTGGCGAACGCCTTCGTCGGTATGCGCCCGCCGGGGCACCATGCCAAACGCGCGCAGGCCATGGGGTTTTGTCTGTTCGCCAATGCCGCCATCGGCGCGCTGCATGCGCTGGAGGTGCACGGGCTCGACCGGGTCGCGATCCTCGATTTTGACGTCCACCACGGCAACGGCACCCAGGACGTGCTGTGGAACGAGAGCCGGATCCACTTCGCGTCGACCCACCAGATGCCGCTCTTTCCCGGCACCGGGGCGGCGCATGAACGCGGCGCCTATCTCCAGGTGAAGAACGTGCCGCTTCGTGAAGGAACAGGCGGGCCCGAGATGCAGGACGCCTGGGACGGCCAGATCTTCCCCTGGCTTGCCGAGTGGAAACCGGAGCTCATCATCGTCTCGGCCGGGTTCGACGCCCACCAACGCGACCCGCTCGCCGGGCTGCACTGGACGACGGAGGATTTCGGCTGGATCACCGACCGGATCTGCGATCTCGCCGCCGATTGCTGCGGGGGCCGGGTGGTCTCGACCCTCGAGGGGGGATATGATCTCGAAGCGCTGGCCGAAAGTGTCGGTCTGCACGTGGAAGTTCTGATGGAGCGGGGCGCATGAAGGAAAACAAGGGTGACCGGCCGGTAGAAGAAATGAGCTTCGAGGACGCGATGGCGGAGCTCGAAGCGGTTGTCGGCCAGCTCGAACGCGGCGAGGTTGCGCTGGACGCTTCGATCGCGCTGTATGAGCGCGGCGCGCAGTTGAAGGCGCGCTGCGAGGTCAAGCTGCGGGAGGCCGAGGAGAAGGTCGCCCAGATCACGCTCGATGCGAATGGTGCGCCAGCCGGGACGACCCCTGTCGAAGGGCTCTGAGATGTTCGCCGAACGCCTGACCGAGACCGCCCGGATTGCCAGGGGTTGCCTTGTCGATGCCTTGCCGGTGTCCGGGCCGATGGCCGCGCCGATGCGCTACGCGGTGGCCGGCGGCAAGGGATTGCGCGGGTTTCTGGTGCTCGAAGGGGCGGCGATGCTGGGTGTGCCCGACAGCGCCGCGCGGTTTCCGGCGGCGGCCGTCGAGGCGATCCACGCCTACAGCCTGGTGCATGACGACATGCCGGCGATGGACGACGACGACATGCGGCGCGGGCAGCCGACGGTGCACCGGAAATGGGACGAGGCGACGGCCATTCTCGTCGGCGACGCGCTGCAATCGGTGGCTTTCGAGCTGGTGACCGAGCCCGAAACCGGGCCGGCGGAGGTGCGCGCGGCGCTCGCGCGCAGCCTTGCGCAGGCGGCGGGGGCCCGCGGCATGGTGCTGGGCCAGGCGCTCGACATCGCCGCCGAAAGTGCCGCAGCACCCCTCAGCCTCGACGAGATCATCGCGCTCCAGGCCGGCAAGACCGGGGCGCTCATTTGCTGGTCCGCCGCTGCCGGCGCGCTGCTTGCGGGCGAAGATCCGGCGCCGCTCACCCGCTACGGCAAAGCGCTGGGGCTGGCCTTCCAGATCGCCGACGATGTGCTCGATGTCGAGGGCGATGCCAGCACCGTGGGCAAGGCCGTGGGCAAGGACGCCGAGGCGGGCAAGGCGACCTTTGTCTCCCTGCTCGGGCTCGAACCGGCAAAATCCCGCGCAAGGGAGTTGGCGAAAGAGGCCCAAGATGCGCTCATGCCCTACGGGGCGCGGGCCGATGTCTTGCGGGAAGCCGCGCGCTTCGTTATTGCCCGAGAAACATAAAAATAAAGAGCACAGAGTCCCAAGATATGTCCGAACGCCCCTCCACCCCGCTCCTAGACCGCATCCAGTCGCCCGCCGACATGAAAGGTCTCTCGGTCGGGGAACTCAGGCAGTTGGCGGATGAGTTGCGGGCGGAGACGATCAGCGCCGTGTCGGAAACCGGCGGCCATCTCGGGGCCGGCCTTGGCGTGGTCGAGCTGACGGTGGCGCTGCACCACATCTTCGACACACCGCGCGACCGGATCATCTGGGACGTGGGCCACCAGGTCTATCCGCACAAGATCCTGACCGGTCGGCGTGACCGGATCCGGACCCTGCGTCAGAAGGCGGGGCTCTCGGGTTTCACCAAGCGGTCTGAAAGCCCCTACGATCCGTTCGGTGCCGGGCACAGCTCCACCTCGATCAGCGCCGCCACCGGCTTTGCCCTGGCGCGAGAGATGGGCGGCAGCCCGGAGCCCGCGCTGGGCGACGCGGTGGCGGTGATCGGCGACGGGTCGATGACCGCCGGCATGGCCTGGGAGGCGATGAACCACGCGGGCCACCTGCACAAGCGCCTGTTCGTCATTCTCAACGACAACGACATGTCGATCGCGCCGCCGGTGGGGGCGCTGTCGAATTACCTGTCGCGGCTTTATAAGGCGGAATCCTTCCAGGAGCTCAAGGCGGCCGCCAAGGGGGCCGTGAGCCTGTTGCCGAGCCCGTTCCAGGAAGGCGCGCGCCGGGCGAAGGAAGTGCTGAAGACGATGACCGTCGGCGGCACGATTTTCGAGGAGCTGGGGTTTTCCTATGTCGGGCCTCTGGATGGGCACGACATGGAGCATCTCGTCGGGGTGATGCAGCAGGTGCATGACCGCGCCACCGGGCCGGTGCTGCTGCACGTCATCACCGAGAAGGGCAAGGGCTATGCGCCCGCCGAGAACGCGCGCGACCGCGGTCATGCGACCGCCAAGTTCGACGTGGTCACCGGAAAACAGCACAAGTCGCCGTCGAATGCGCCCTCCTATACATCCGTGTTCGGCAAGGCCGTGACCGCGCTTGCCGAGGCCGACGACAAGGTCTGCGCGATCACCGCGGCGATGCCCGATGGCACCGGCCTCAACATCATGGCCGAGCGGTTTCCGGCGCGTGTGTTCGACGTCGGTATCGCCGAGCAGCACGGGGTGACCTTTTGTGCCGGGCTTGCGGCCGGCGGGATGAAGCCGTTCTGCGCGATCTATTCGACCTTCCTGCAACGCGGCTACGACCAGGTGGTGCACGATGTCGCCATCCAGCGGCTGCCGGTACGGTTCATGATCGACCGGGCCGGGCTTGTCGGCCAGGACGGGGCGACCCATGCCGGCAGTTTCGATCTGACCTATCTCGGCAATCTGCCCGGGTTCGTCATCATGGCGCCGGCGGACGAGGCGGAGCTTGCCCATATGGTCGCCACCGCGCATGCGATCGACGACGGGCCCTCGGCGGTGCGCTATCCGCGCGGCGAAGGGGTCGGGGTGGATATGCCCGAGACACCGCAGGTGCTCGAGATCGGCAAGGGGCGGATCGTGCAAGAGGGCGCCCGGGTTGCGCTGCTCACGCTCGGCACCCGGCTGGAACACGCGCGCGATGCCGCCGAGAAGCTCGGCCAGCGCGGGATCATGCCGACGCTTGCCGATGCGCGGTTCATGAAGCCGCTGGACGAGGATCTTATCCTCGGTCTTGCCCGCAATCACGAGGTGCTGGTGACCGTGGAGGAAGGGGCTGTCGGCGGGTTCGGCAGTCATGTCGCGCAGTTGCTTGCCGAGAATGGCGTCTTCGATGAGGGGCTCAAGTTCCGCTCGATGATTCTTCCCGACACGTTCATCGACCACGCGAGCCCGGCCGATATGTACAAAACAGCGGGCCTGACCGGTGACGACATCGCCGCGAAGGTGCTCGACGCGCTCGGGATTGCCCAGATCGACGCAAAACGGGCCTAATTGCGGCCAAAATGCACCGGAAATGCAACAGTTTGCCCGCGATTGTGGATAATTGCCTGTGGCTTGCTGGACAGCTCAATACGGAATCGGGATATTCGCGGCAATGAGCCTGCGCAACCTGGAGTAACGCAAAATGAAGAAACTTATCCTCGGTGCCGCCTTCGCGCTCGTGGCCACGTCCGCGGTCGCGGGGTCTGTCGCTCCGCCGATCATCGAACCTACCGTGATCGTCGAACAGGCGGCCACCTCTTCGGTGAACCACCACATCCTGCCGCCGGTGCTTTTCCTGATTACCGTCGCCTCGGCGGCGTGGCTGCTGTAAGCAACGCCACAAAATTTGGGTAACGGTCGAATAGGGCGCCTGCGGGTGCCCTATTCACTTTTGGCCTCCACCTCCAGCAAGGCCGCGAGCCCTTCGCGGTAGGTGGGATAGAGCAGTTCGATACCGAGCTCGTGTTTGATCCGGTCATTGCGGACCCGCTTCGACTCGGCGTAGAAGCTGCGCGCCATCGGCGTCATCTCGGCCGTCGCGTAATCCTCCTCGGGCGGCAGATCGACGCCGAGAAGCCCGGCCGCGTGGGCCAGAACCTGTTCCGGCGGCGCTGCCTCGTTGTCGCAGACATTGTAGATCGCCCCGGGGTTGGGATGGTCGACGCTGGCCATCAACACGCGCGCGATGTCGTCGACATGGATGCGGCTGAAGACCTGACCGGGCTTGACGATGCGCCGCGCGGTGCCGGCCCTGACCTTGGCGAAGGGGCCGCGCCCGGGCCCGTAGATCCCGGCCAAGCGGAAGATGTGCAGGGGCAGGGCGGCAAGTTCCGCCAGCGATTGCCATTGCGCCTCCGCCTTGACCCGCTGGTGGCCGCGCTTCGTCGACGGCGTGAGCGGTGTCGTCTCATCGACCCAGCCGCCCTGGTGGTCGCCGTAGACGCCCGTGGTGGACAGGTACCCCACCCATTCGATCCCATCGGCATAGCGCGCGATCTCGCCCGCCAGTTCGGCCAGCACAGGATCGCCGTGGTCGTCCGGCGCGGCGGAAACCAGGATATGCGTGGCCTGGGCGAGGGCGAGGGACATGTCGCTGCCGGGCCAGATCACCGGCACCACGCCTTCCTTGCGCAGCAGCTCCGCCTTTTGCGGCACGCGGGTGGTGCCGAACACCCGCCAGCCGCGCTCGCGCACGAGGTGGGAAAAGGCGCGGGCGGAATAGCCGTGGCCGAAGGAGAGGAGCGTGGGGATCATGCCGGTCTGTTCTTCCTGTAGCGTTTCGAGATCAATACGGGACATATGGTGATTTCGGAATGCCCACATCACCGATAGGTTTCGACCGTTTCCCGACAAACCGGTGCTTGAAGTTGATCGCGAAACGCTTCAGCTTGCGTAAACATCGCCTTCTTCATCGAGGATCGCCCTGATCTCGGCAAGGTGACGCACTGCCTGGCCCGGGTAATCGTCGATTTGCTGCGCGGTCTTTTCGGCGATCTCGCCTGGCAGCACCCGGAGCGGCCGGCCGGTTTGCAGGGCGCGGATATAGGTCTCGGCGGCGCGTTCGAAGAAATACAGCCTGTTGAAGGTCTCGGCGACGGTGGTACCGGTGACCATCACCCCGTGGTTGCCCATGACGAGCGTGTGCTTTTTCGGGTCGTGGAGCAGCGCGGCGCAGCGCACGCCCTCCTCTTCGAAAGCAAGCCCACCGAATTCCTCGTCGATCACGTGGCGGTCGTAGAACATCGCCGTGTTCTGGTCGATCGGCGGCAGGCGGCTGTCGGCGAGCGCGGCGAGCACGGTGGCGTGGACAGAATGCACATGCATCGCGCAGCGGATATGCGGGCAGAGCCGGTGCAGGCTGCCGTGCAAGCCCCAAGCGGTGGGATCGGGCGCGCCGGGCCGGTCGAGCGTGTCCGCATCGTTCGCGTCGAGCAAAAGCAGTTCAGAGGCTCTAACCCGGCTGAAATGCACCTGGTTCGGGTTCATCAGGAACTGGCTGCCATCCTCGTTCACCGCCAGCGAGAAGTGGTTCGACACAGCTTCGTGCATGCCGAGCCGCGCGGTCCAGCGGAAGGTGGCGGCAAGTTCGGCGCGCTCTTGCAGGTGACCGATGTTGGCGCGGGGTGTTTCGATGTTCATGTCATCCCTCCGTTGTTTCAATACGCCATGTTCGGGCCCGAGTTCCCAGAGAAAGTTTCGGGCTTGCGCGTGTCCGACGATGCTTCACAATTGACCCATGAGAAAAAATTCGACCGGATTTCAAACCTGGGCCGAGGTGGCCCCCCGACTTGTCGCCGTGGCGGCGGGCCGTGCGGCCGCCGATATGGTCATTCGTGGCGGCAAGCTTGTGAACGTGCATTCGCGCGAGGTGCTCGATGGCTGGGAGGTGGCGATTGCCGCGGGGCGTTTCGCCTACGTGGGACCGGATGCGTCGCATTGCATCGGCGATGGGACCGAAGTGGTCGAGGCGGAGGGGCGTTACCTGATCCCGGGGCTGTGCGACGCGCATATGCATATCGAAAGCGGGATGCTCACGCCGGCCGAGTTTGCCCGCGCGGTGATCGGGCATGGGACCACCTCGATGTTCGTCGACCCGCACGAGATTGCCAATGTGCTGGGCCTCGAAGGCGTGCGGCTGATGCATGACGAGGCGCTGCTGCAGCCTGTCAACATCTTCACGCAAATGCCCTCCTGCGCGCCGTCCGCGCCCGGGCTGGAGACGACGGGCCGCGAGATCACGCCCGAAGACGTGGTGGAGGCGATGGGCTGGCCCGGGATCGTGGGGCTCGGCGAGATGATGAACTTTCCGGGTGTGGTCGCAGGAGACGCCAAGATGCTGGCCGAGATCGCGGCCACGCAGAACGTCGGCAAGACCGTGGGCGGGCATTATGCATCGCCCGATCTGGGGCCGGCGTTCCATGCCTATGCGGCCGGCGGCCCGGCCGACGATCACGAGGGCACCTGCGAGGCCGACGCGGTGGCCCGCGTGCGGCAGGGCATGAAGTCGATGATGCGGCTGGGTTCGGCCTGGTACGATGTCGAATCGCAAATCACGGCGGTGACCGAGAAGGGGCTCGACCCGCGCGGGTTCATCCTGTGCACGGACGACTGCCATTCGGGCACGCTGGTGAACGACGGGCACATGAACCGGGTTGTGCGCCACGCGATCGCCTGCGGCGCGGATCCGCTCGTGGCGCTTCAGATGGCGACGATCAACACCGCCGAACACTTCCACCTGGAGCGCGAAATAGGCTCTATTGCGCCGGGAAGGCGGGCAGATCTGATCCTGACCTCCGATCTTGTGACCCTGCCCGTCGAGCAGGTTTTCGCCCGCGGGCAGCGCGTGGCGGCGGCGGGCGAGGTGTTGGCCGCGTGCCCGCATCTCGACTGGCCGGCATCTGCGTGTAACACGGTGCATCTTGGCAAGGTGCTGGCGGCCGGGGATTTCGAGGTGATGGCGCCGGACGGGGCGAACGCCGTCAAAGCCAAGGTTATCGGGGTGATCGAGAACCAGGCGCCGACCAAGGCGCTCACGGCGGAACTGCCGGTGATCGACGGGGTGGTCGCGTGTGATACAGAGAACGACGTAGCACAAATCGCACTCGTCGAGCGCCACCAGGGCACAGGCGGCGTGACCAACGGGTTTGTCTCCGGGTTCGGCTACAGCGGCCCGATGGCGATGGCCTCGACCGTGGCCCATGACAGCCATCACATGATCGTGGTCGGCACCGACCGCGAGAACATGGCGCGCGCGGCCAACCGGCTGGGCGAGGTGGGCGGCGGCATCACGGTGTTTCAGGATGGCGAAGAGATCGCGCTGGTCGAGCTGCCGATCGCGGGGCTGATGAGCCAGGAACCCGCGCGCGAGGTGGCGGCGAAGGCCGAACGGATGGTCGCGGCGATGGCGGCGTGTGGATGTTCGCTGAACAACGCCTATATGCAGCATTCGCTGCTGGCGCTGGTGGTGATCCCCGAACTCAGGATCTCCGATCTTGGTCTGGTCGACGTCACCCGATTTGAAATCACGGATCTGTTCGAGGAAAACTGATGGCGGTCAATCCCCTGTTCCTGCCGGTGGTCACGCCGGACATGCCGGCGTCTGAAAGCTTCACCGATGCCGCGGCGGCCGTGGCCCGGCTGGAAGAGCTTTATGGGGCAGCGTGCGATTTCCTCACCCGGCACTTTTCGGCGGTCGCCGGGGCCATGACCCATCCCGAGACGCGGTTTCGCGCCTTTTACCCGGAGATCCGGCTGCATGTGTCGAGCCATGTCCGGGTCGACAGCCGGCTTGCCTTTGGTCATGTCAGCGCGCCCGGCACATATTCGGCGACCGTGACCCGCCCGGATCTGTTCCGCAGTTACCTTACCCAGCAGATTGGCCTGCTCATCCAGAACCATGATGTGCCGGTCAGCATCGGCTTGTCGACAACGCCGATCCCGGTGCATTTCGCCGTTGCCGGTCGGTCGGACCTCACGGTGCCGCAGGAAGGGGCGATGGGGTTTCCGCTGCGCGACGTGTTCGACGTGCCGGACCTGGCGAACACCAATGACGACATCGTCAACGGTGTCGGCTTTCACCATGAGGACGGCAGCGAACCGCTCTCGCCTTTCACCGCCCAGCGGATCGACTATTCGCTCGCGCGGCTGTCGCATTATACCGCCACCGATCCCGAGCATTTCCAGAACCACGTGTTGTTCACCAACTACCAGTTCTATTTCGACGAGTTCGAAGCCTTTGCGCGGTCGGCGCTGGCCAATCCGCAGAGCGGGTACACATCGCTGGTGGCGCCCGGGAACGTGGTGCTGACCGATCCGGAGGGGGAGATCCCGCAGCTGCCGAAACAGCCGCAGATGCCCACCTATCACCTGAAACGGGCCGATGGCGCGGGGATCAGCCTCGTCAATATCGGTGTCGGCCCGTCGAACGCGAAGACCGCGACCGACCACATCGCGGTGCTGCGGCCGCATGCCTGGCTGATGGTCGGCCATTGCGCGGGGCTGCGCAACAGCCAGGCGCTGGGCGATTTCGTGCTGGCCCATGCCTACTTGCGCGAAGACAAGGTGCTCGACGACGACCTGCCGATCTGGGTGCCGATCCCGCCACTGGCCGAGATCCAGATCGCGTTGGAAAACGCCGTGGCGCAGGTCACCCAGCTGGAAGGGTACGATCTCAAGCGGATCATGCGCACGGGCACCGTGGCCAGTTTCGACAATCGCAACTGGGAGCTGAGGGAGCATACCGGGCCGGTCCTGCGCCTCAGCCAGTCGCGCGCCATTGCGCTCGACATGGAAAGTGCGACCATCGCCGCCAACGGGTTCCGGTTCCGGGTGCCCTACGGCACGCTGCTGTGCATCTCCGACAAGCCCCTGCATGGGGAGCTCAAGCTTCCGGGGATGGCGACGGACTTCTACACCACGCAAGTCGGACGCCACTTGCAGATCGGCATACGGGCGATGGAGATGCTGCGCGACATGCCGCTGGAGCGAATTCACTCACGCAAGCTCAGATCCTTCGACGAGACCGCCTTTCTCTGACGTCAAACGTGAAAAACAGGGCCAAATCCCTTATTTTTGGACTTTGCGGGCACACAAGTTGTTGTGCCCCGCCACTACAATCATTTAAATGCCCGCAATGAAACCCCGGGAACCGGGACATCTGAGGAGTAAAGATACATGGCGAAACCGATGACCAAGACCCAGCTTGTGGCCGCTCTGGCCGAGGAAATGGGCTCGGACAAGAAAACGGCCTCGGCAGCGCTCGACGCGATCATTGGCGTGATCACCAAGGAAGTATCCGGTGGCGGCGCGGTGACCCTCCCCGGCGTGGGCAAGTTCTACCTGCGTGAGCGCCCCGAGCGCATGGTGCGCAACCCGGCCACCGGCGAGCAGATCAAGAAAGACGCCGACAAGGTGGTCAAGGTCACCGTGGCCAAAGCTCTGAAAGACGCCGCCAACGGCTGAGCTTGAACCAGTCTTGGATTTCGATCAGGGTCGCCGACAGGCGGCCCTTTTCATAGGTGCGATCGGAGACAGAATGGACCTGCGCGCAATTTTCATGGGGCTGGCTTTCGCCTTCATGTGGTCATCGGCCTTCACCTCGGCGCGGATCATCGTGGCCGACGCACCGCCGATCACCACGCTTGCCGTGCGCTTCGTCATCTCCGGCCTCATCGGCATGGCGATCGCGGCGGCGCTCGGACAGAAGATCCGGCTCACCCGCGGGCAATGGATATCGGTGGTCGTCTTCGGGATCAGCCAGAACGCGCTTTATCTCGGGCTCAACTTCGTGGCGATGCAATGGCTGGAAGCCGGGTTCGCCTCGATCATCGCCTCGACGATGCCGCTGATCGTGGCTTTCCTCGGCTGGGTGGTCTTGCGCGAGAAGCTGACTCCGCTGGCGCTGGGCGGGTTGGTGCTGGGGTTTGCCGGTGTCGGCCTGATCATGGGCACCCGGATCTCGGGCGGGGTGGATCTGACCGGGCTCGCGCTTTGCATCGTCGCCGCCATCGCGCTGGCGGTGGCCACGCTCACCGTGCGGACCGCGTCCGGCGGGGGCAACCTTCTGATGGTGGTGGGCTTGCAGATGCTGGTCGGTGCGCTGGTGCTGGCGCCTTTCGGGCTGGCATTCGAGGACCATACAGTCACCTGGAGTTGGCAGCTGGTGGCGGCCTTCGCCTACACGACCCTCGTGCCCGGTCTGGCGGCCACCTGGGTCTGGTTCGCGCTGGTGGCGCGCATCGGGCCGATGCGCGCCTCCACCTTCCATTTCCTCAACCCGTTCTTCGGGGTCACCATTGCGGCGTTGCTGCTGGGCGAGACCCTGGGCGTGCTGGATGTCGTTGGCGTCGCCATCGTGACGGCCGGCATCCTCGCGGTTCAGATCTCGCGGCAGAAACCGGTCTAATCGGGTTCATATGCCGCTTCGACCTCGTCGACCCAGGCATAGGAGGGGCGCGCGGCCACCCGGTCGATCCAGGCCTTGACCTTGGCATCGTCCGGGGCGCCGTCGGGGAACGACATGAAGGGGGACTGGACCAGGAGATCGGCCGCCGAGAGGGTGTCACCGAGCAAGTAAGGCCGGCCATCGGCGAATGTGTCGATCAGCCGGGCTTCAACCTCGGGTACACCGCGGAACGTCGCCCGGAACACCGGATGATCGCCTACGCCGGCGACATGGGCGTTGTAGACCGGCTCGATGACGCCGGCATAATACCCGAGCCAAGTGAGGTAGGGCCCGCGCAGAGAAGCGCCGACGACCGGCCCCAACCCGGCCTCGGGGAACATGTCGGTGAGATAGAGAGCGATTGCCAGGCTTTCGGTTATCAGCGTGTCGCCGTCGAGGAGAGCGGGCACTTTGTGGTCGGGGTGCGGGTTGGTCGAATCCGGCTGACCGGTGCCGTCGACTCGCGGGATCGTGACGTGTTCGAGACGGACCCTGTCCTGCAGATCCATCTCGTGGACGAGCGCGAGCATGCGCGACGCGCGCGATTTCGGGGAGAAATAGAGGGTGAGCATGCTGTGGTGCCTTTCGCGGCTGCGGTTGTTGACGGGGACAGTGTGCACGGCTCATCCTGTCAGAAACCGTCAGGAGGCCGCATGGCCCGTGCCGATCGCCTGTTTCGCCTGCTCGATGCGCTGCGTCGTCTGCCCGCGCCCGTCACCGCGGTCCGGCTCGCGGCGGAAACGGGTGTGTCGGAGCGCACGCTCTACCGCGACATTGCGGCGTTGCGCGCGGGCGGGGCGCTGATCGACGGCGCGGCGGGCTATGGCTACAGACTCACCGAGGATCCGGCGGTGCCGCCACAGATGTTTGACCGGATGGAGTTGGAGGCGCTGGTGCTGGGGCTCGGCTGGCTGCACTGGCAGGGCGACCCGGCGCTCGCCGACGCCGCCGAGCGGGTGCTGGCGAAGGTGACCGCGACCCTGCCGCCGCGCAAGGCGGAGGAGGCGCGGCACGTGGCGCTTCTGTCCTACGCCTACGAGCCCAAGGCGCAGGTGCCGGACCATCTCGGTGCTTTGCGGGAGGCGGCCTGGGCGGAGCGCGCTGTCGAGATCGGCTACACTGACCGGCACGGGGCACACAGTCAGCGGCGGGTCTGGCCGCTTGCCATCGTCTACACCGATTACGAGCCCTGGCTTTTGGCCTGGTGTTGCCTGCGCCGCGACTTTCGCCGGTTTCTGGTCTCGCGGATCGGCGAGGTTGCGGTGACGGCGGAGAGCTTCCGCCCGCGACGGGTGCCGTTGCTGCGCGATATGCTGGGCCGGTTGCAGGGCGACGAGCCGGGCTGAAACATAACCTGACGGTGAGTTGACCGCGTTCACGGCTTCGTCGGGTGACAGTGAGGGGCCCGGCGCGGCATGGGGGAAGGCATGGAATTTGTCCTCGCATATGCCGCCGGGCTGCTGACGCTCATCAACCCGTGCGTATTGCCGGTGATCCCGATCGTGCTGGCGACCGCGCTGCAAGCCTCGAAGCTCGGGCCGGTGGTGCTGGCGGCGGGCATGAGCTTGTCGTTCGTCGCCTTCGGGCTGCTGATCACCTCGGTGGGCTATTCCATCGGCCTCACCGAAGACGTGCTGGCCAATGTCGGCGCGGTGCTGATGATCGGCTTTGGCCTCGTGTTGGTCGTGCCGCGGGCCAATGCAGCTTTCGCCACCGCAACCGCCGGGGTCTCGGCGCGGGCCGACGGGGCGCTGATGGAAGCGGATGCGACCGGGCTCAAGGGCCAGTTCCTGGGCGGGCTGCTGCTTGGCGCGGTCTGGAGCCCCTGTATCGGCCCGACGCTCGGTGGCGCCATCGCGCTGGCCTCGCAGGGCGAAAGCCTGGCGCGTGCGGGGGCTGTGATGACCGCCTTCGCGCTGGGCGTTTCGACCCTGATGCTGGCCTTTGCCTATGGTCTGCGCGCCTCCAGCCTGCGCCGGCTGTCGGCGCTGGCCAAGCCGCTGATGGGCTGGGCCTTTCTGGTCGTGGGCCTGGTCATTCTGTTCCGCCTGCACCAATACGCCGACGCCTGGCTTTTGCAGCACATGCCCGCCTGGCTTGTCGACTTTTCCGTTTCAATCTAACCCCGGAGGAAATCCATGAAACGCCGCACCTTCCTTGCCACCGCCGCCGGGGCCGCCTCGGCCTCTCTCCTGCCGATCGCCGCGCGCGCCAGCATGGTCAACTATGAGCCGGGCCTGATCAACGAGCGATTGGATGCGGGCGAAACCCTGTTTCTCGACTTTTTCGCGGATTGGTGCGGCACCTGTCAGGCCCAGCGTCGGGTCATCACCGCGCTCTGGGAGGAAAACCCGGCCTATCTGGAAAAGATCACCTTCATCGATGTCGATTGGGATACATACGGCCGTTCGGAGCTGTCGATGTCGATGAACATCCCGCGCCGCTCCACCCTGGTCGCCCTGGCGCCGGACCGGACCGAGATCGGGCGTCTCGTGGCACAGACGGGACGTGACGACATCAAGGGATTGATGGACCAGGCCTTCGCGGTGGCATCCGGCGCCGCCTAGAGAAAAAACGGATCAGACTAAAACGGTCTGATCGCAGGATTTTGCTCAAACTCTTGAATCTAGATCAAAATCCTTTTTCAGATTTGCGCAATCTGAAACGGTTTTGATCTAGGTCAGGATCAAAAGCAGGGCGTTGAGCGTGACGAAGGACAGCCCGGTCGCGCCGACCTGTGCGAGCGAGGCGAGGCCTTCGTGGCCCGCCTCCTGGGCGAAGACGGAATAGGCGGCAATCATCGGAAGGGCGGCGGTGAGGATCACCGCGGTCTTCAGATCGGGCGGAAGCGTTACGCCGTAGGTTCCGAGCGCAAGCAAGACGAGGACGGTCGCGGCAGGCATGACCAGCAGCTTGCCGGCAACGATCTGACCGGCCAGCCCCCGGTTGCCTTTCATCGGCAGCCCGACGAGGGATCCGCCGATGACGACGAGGGCCAGGGCCGCCGCCGAGGCGGAGACCAGGGTGACCAGGCGCTCGAGCGGTTCCGGCAGGACAAGGCCGGAAAGCGAGACGAGCAGTCCGAGCGCCATGCCGATCACCAGGGGGCGTTTCACCACGCCGAGGAACACCCGGGCGAGCTGAGGCAGGACGCGACCTTGGCCCTTCGGTTCGCCGAGCTCCATGATCAACAGGGCGGTCGGGATGATGACCACGTTTTCGACCAGCATGTTGAGCGCGAGGATCAGGCCGGCCTGGTCGGGAAACAGCACCAGCATCAGCGGGTAGCCGATGAAACCCGAGTTGGGGCAGGTCGTGCCCATGATCGCCACGCCCCGGCGGCTCGGGGATTGTGTCGCCGTGAACCAAAGCAAGCCGAGGCCGATGGTGATGAGCGCACCGGCGAGATAGACGCTCATGTAGCCGATGTTGAAGACCTCGCTGACGGGGCGCGAGGCCACGGTATGGAACACGAGCGCGGGCAGGGCGAGGTTCATGACATAAGTGCCGAAGGTCTTCATCTCCTCCGGTCTGAACATGCCGCGGGCGACCAGCGCATAGCCGATTGCGACCATGGCGAAGATTGGGAAAGTGATACCGAGAACGGTCAGCATGTGAGCCTAACCCTGCCGGAGTGCGGTGGCCAAGGCGTTTTGAAACGCCTTGAAACGCGGTTTCGTAACCGCGTTTTCCGCCGCGTCAGCCGATTGTGCCACGGGGACCATCTCCGACCTGGGCGCGGTGCAACAGGAGGTGGTCGAGGACCACGCAAGCCGCCATCGCTTCGCCCACCGGCACCGCGCGGATGCCGACGCAGGGGTCGTGGCGGCCCTTGGTGACGATCTCGGCGGGTTGGCCCGCGCGGGTGATCGTCTGGCGCGGCGTGAGGATCGACGAGGTCGGCTTGACCGCGAACCGGACGACGATGTCCTGCCCCGTGGAGATGCCGCCAAGGATGCCGCCGGCATGGTTCGCGCTGAACACCGGCGCGCCCTCTGGCCCGATGTGGATCTCGTCGGCATTCTCCTCGCCGGTGAGCTCGGCCGCCGCCATGCCCTCGCCGATTTCGACGCCCTTCACGGCGTTGATCGACATCATCGCCGCCGCCAGGTCGGTGTCGATCTTGGCGTAGACCGGGGCGCCGAGCCCCGCCGGGGCGCCGCGCACGGTGACTTCGATTACCGCGCCGACGGAGCTGCCGGATTTGCGCAACCCGTCGAGATAGCCTTCCCAGGTTTTCGCGGCCATCGCGTCGGGCACCCAGAACGGGTTTTGCTCGATCTGGTCCCAGTCGAAGCGGGTCCGGTCGATCTCGTGGGTGCCCATCCGGGTCATGTAGCCCTTGATCTCGATGCCCGGGGCCAGCGCCTTCAGCGCCTCACGGGCCAGACCGCCCGCAGCCACCCGTGCCGCCGTTTCCCGGGCCGAGGACCGGCCGCCGCCGCGCGGATCGCGGATGCCGTACTTCAGCCAATAGGTGATGTCGGCGTGACCGGGGCGGAACTTTTCGGCGATCTCGGAATAGTCCTTCGAGCGCTGGTCGGTGTTCTCGATCATCAGCTGGACCGGCGTGCCCGTGGTCTCGCCTTCGTAGACACCGGAGAGGATCCTCACCTGGTCGGGCTCGCGCCGCTGGGTGGTGAACTTGTTCTGCCCGGGCTTGCGCCGGTCGAGCCAGTGCTGAAGCATGTCCGCTTCCAGCGCCACGCCCGGCGGCACGCCATCGACGGTCGCACCCAACGCCGGCCCATGGCTCTCGCCCCAGGTCGTCACGCGGAAGATATGTCCGAAAGAATTCATCATGGCGCGGCTCTCTCCCGTTTGGTCAGGGGCCCGTTCCGTCTAGGGGTTTCACCTTGCAGGGGCAAGCCGGGAGGCTTAGGTTGGCTGCACCTCGGGGTGCCGGACAGCCGGCTGAGATGCGAAAGCGAACCCGTCGAACCTGAACCGGTTAAGACCGGCGGAGGGAAGGTTGAGACATCCTCACCCGGAACCCGCTCGGCCGAAATGGAGGATGCCATGAAACCACTCACCATCGCGGCAGGGATCACTTTGGCCAGCGGCGCCGCTCTGGCCGAGACTCCCGTGCTCACCATCTACACCTATGACAGCTTCGTCTCCGAATGGGGGCCGGGGCCGACTATCGAGGCGGCGTTCGAGGAAAGCTGCGGCTGTGACCTCGCGTTCGTGGCGGTGGGCGACGGTGCGGAGCTGCTCGCGCGGCTGCGCCTCGAGGGTGCCCGCAGCAAGGCCGACATCGCGCTCGGGCTCGACGCGAACCTGATCGCGGCGGCGGCGGAGACCGGGCTGTTCGCGCCGGCAGGGATCGAGACGCCGGCGTACGATCTGCCGATCGCCTGGGAGGACGAGACGTTCCTGCCATTCGACTGGGGTTGGTTCGCCTTTGTGTATGACACCGAAAGCGTCTCTAACCCGCCTGCATCTCTCGCGGAGCTTGCCGCGTCCGATTTGTCGCTGGTGATCCAGGATCCGCGCTCCTCGACCCCGGGCCTCGGGCTTCTGCTCTGGGTGAAGTCGGTCTACGGCGATGATGCACCGGACGCCTGGGAGGCGTTGAACGACCAGATCGTCACGGTCACCAAGGGCTGGACCGAAGCCTACGGCATGTTCCTCGAAGGAGAGGCCGACATGGTGCTCTCCTACACGACCTCGCCGGCCTATCACCTGATCGCGGAAGAGGATGACAGCAAGGCGGCGCTGGCGTTCGAAGAGGGGAACTATTTGCAGATCGAGGTGGCAGCGAAACTGGCGAATACCGACCAGCCGGAGCTTGCCGAGGAATTCCTCGCCTTCATGCTGTCGGACGCGTTCCAGAGCGTGATCCCGACCACGAACTGGATGTACCCGGCGGTGACCCCGGAGGGCGGCTTGCCGGAAGGGTTCGACACGCTGGTGCAGCCCGGGACATCGCTGATCTACCTTGGCGAAGAAGCAGACGGGATGCGCGACGTGGCGCTGGAAGAATGGCTCCCCCCCCCCC
>Ga0209121_10002310_pt1 | contig 19456 bp, 18 predicted proteins | sample Cruoilmetagenom3_FD_187292 | JGI IMG/M metagenome (GOLD analysis project Ga0209121, IMG submission 187292) | Oil polluted marine microbial communities from Coal Oil Point, Santa Barbara, California, USA - Sample 3 (SPAdes) (version 2) | ecosystem: Environmental > Aquatic > Marine > Oil seeps ...
ATGGTTTCTTTGGCGGTGTCGCTTTGCAGATATTCCACGAAGGCGAGGGCCGCCGCATTGTCTTGGGCATGCCGGGTTAACACAGCATTTTGGTGGATTGGCGAATACAAATCCGTCGGGATAACCCAATAACTGCCCGCTGCTGCATTCCGTGGGCTGATGGCATAGGCCAGTGCCACGATGCCAAGTTCGGCGTTGCCGCTGGCAACAAGGGCGTGGGTCTGTCCGATGTTTTCCCCCATGACGATCCGGTTTTGCAATTCTTCCAACAGGCCAAGGGCGATTAACACTTCTTTGGCTGCCACACCGTAGGGCGCAAGTTGCGGGTTGGCAATCGCGAGGCGGCGGTAAGGTTCTGTTAACGCCAGCAATCCGTCTTCACCGATGCGGTTTTCGTCCACGCTCCAAAGTGCGAGTTTACCTGTGGCGAAGGTGAACTGTGGCCCAAGGGTTCGCCCCTCTGCCACCAGACGGGCGGGGCGGGCTTGGTCGGCCGCCAAAAACACGTCAAACGGAGCGCCGTTAACGATTTGTGCATAGAGTTTACCAGTGGATCCGCTGACGATGGCCAGCTTGTGTTCTGTGGCGGCCTCGAAATCCGATTTCAGAACATCAATCACTTCGGAAAAATTCGTGGCAACAGCAACCAACGCAGTTTCAGCCATTGCGAATTGCGGTGCAAAGACGAAAGCCAGCGCACAGAATACATGTGTGATTTTTGCCTTGATTTTCATACCCGTCCTTGCGTGGTTTGCACAAGAAATTTAGGGGATGCACCTGTCAATCACAAGCGTAGACGACTGAAATTGCGATTGGGCTGTCGTTTTGTGACTAGGAGCAATAGATACTTGGTGTATGCTGCGTCGAAATAACTTTCGAGGTGTTGGGATGGCTCCGTTGGATCAGCGAAAAGGTGTTTGGAAATCGGGCAAAGGCAAGGGGCGGCGTACGCCCAAAGGCCGCCAGCTGGATGAAACTGCGTGGAAAGAGATCGAGCAATTGCTTGGTGTGCGACCGAGGCGTCGCGATCTGTTAATAGAACATTTACACCTTATTCAGGACAAATACGGCCACCTGTCTGCCGCACATTTGCGGGCCTTGGCCGAAGAAATGTCGCTTTCCATGGCCGAGGTTCACGAGGTCGCCAGTTTTTATGCCCATTTCGATATTGTTAAGGAAGGGCAGGCCGCGCCGCCTTCGTTAACAATTCGTGTATGCGATTCCCTGTCGTGCGAGTTGGCAGGGGCCGAGAAACTATTGGCCGATCTTGGGAAAAAGTACGCGACCGACGAAGTTCGCATCCTTCGCGCGCCTTGCATGGGCCGCTGCGATACCGCGCCGGTGTTGGAGTTGGGGCATAACCATATCGACCACGCGAATGTTGAAAAGGTGGAGGTCGCGATTGAAGGCAAGGATTTCCATCCAACCATGCCCGACTACGAAACCGTTGAGCAGTATTACGAAAAAGGCGGGAGCAAGGTCTACTACCAAATGCTGGCGGGCAAGATCCCCGTTGAAGAAGTGCAAAAAACCATCGAAGCCTCGGGCCTTCGCGGCTTGGGCGGTGCGGGCTTTCCGACGGCGCGTAAGTGGGCGTTTGTTAGGGCGGAACAGGGGCCACGATATTTGGCAGTAAACGCTGACGAAGGAGAGCCCGGAACCTTTAAAGACCGCTATTATATGGAACGGTACCCTGCGCTATTTTTGGAAGGGGCACTTATCGCTTCGAAGGTTATTGATGCTGAAAAGTGTTACATTTACCTGCGGGACGAGTATCCGGGGGTGCGAAGGATATTGGAAATCGAGCTTGATAAGCTGGTGGCTGCTGGCGTCTTGCCCATGAACTTTATCGAACTGCGCCGTGGCGCTGGCGCATACATTTGCGGTGAAGAAAGTGCGATGATCGAGAGCATCGAAGGCAAGCGGGGCATCCCGCGTCATCGCCCGCCTTATGTTGCGCAAAACGGGATATTTGGACGCCCAACTTTGGTGCATAACGTCGAGACACTCGTATGGGTCGCGCGGGTCATGCGCGAAGGGCCTGAGATTTTGAGCGGCGTTGAGAAGAACGGGCGCAAGGGTCTGCGGTCCTACTCCGTGTCTGGTCGTGTGAAGGAACCGGGGGTTAAGCTGTTGCCTGCTGGCTCGACCATCACCGATATTATTGCGGCTTCGGGGGGGATGCTGGACGGGCACACGTTCAACGCCTACCAACCGGGCGGCCCGTCTTCGGGGTTGCTGCCAGCAAGTATCAACGATGTGCCGCTGGATTTTGACACGCTTCAACCACTTGGGACGTTCATCGGTTCGGCCGCTGTCGTGGTGCTTTCAGACAAGGACAGTGTGCGCGATGCAGCACTTAACATGTTGCGGTTCTTTGCGGCCGAAAGCTGTGGACAATGCACGCCATGCCGCGTTGGATGCGAAAAGGCGGTGCAGTTGATGCAGATTGGTAACTGGGACGATGGCCTGTTAACCGAGCTGTCCGAGACCATGATTGATGCGTCGATCTGTGGGCTGGGGCAGGCGGCGCCTAACCCCATCCTGTCGGTGTTGAAGTATTTCCCCGACGAAGTTTAGACACCCTGAACTTCGTCCATCACCCGCATGAAGTTGCCGCCGATGAATTTGGCGACGGCCTCTTCTGAATGACCACGTTGGAGCAACGCACCAACCACCAGTGGCATCTTGCGATAGGTTTCCAGAACAGGTTGATAGTTGGCATCCATATCTGAGCCAAGCGCGACGTGATCCTCGCCAACCAGATTAACCAGTTCTTCGATCCGGTCGATAAACCCTGCCAAAGTGTTAATACCGATACCTGCTGGCCATGCGCCGATATACCCACCGGATTGCGCAATCGATTTCGCCAGTTCTGTCGAGATAAACCGTGGATGTTCAAGCGCGGGCGTATTGATATGGCTGTGGGTGATTACGACCGGCTGGGCCGAAGCCGTAACGATCTGCGCGGCTGTCTTGGCCGAGGCATGCGCGGCATCAATCACGATCCCCGCCGCGTTCATTCCCGCGACGACTTCGTGCCCGAAATCCGTTAAGCCACGGTTAAGGTCTTCGCCTGTGGTGATGTCGCCAAGCGTATTATTGTGATAATGGATCAGGGTTATCATCCGCACGCCGTCGTCATAAACGGCTTGCAGGCGGTCGATGTCGTTTTCAAGGAAATCCGCCCCCTCCATCCCCAAAACTGCCGCTTGGCGACCCAGTGCATGGGCCGCGAGGATTTCTTCGGAGTTTCGCGCGATTGTAACAATCCGTGCGCCTTCAAGGTCGATAAGGTTCTCGATCTGGGTACGGTAGGCGGCCCAGCTTTCACCGTCCTCGAATTCGCGGGTGGCGCTTAGGCCGTTGTCGCCAGGTTCAAGCAGTGGAAAATCGGCGACGCCATTGAACACCGCACCCGCCATGCCACCTTTGTTCATATCGGCAATTGCCGTATTTTCGAATGTGCCCATCAGGCGGTATATGTTTAACTTCCAGTTAAGGTTGGCGCCCTCACGCACAAAGGTACGGCCGGGGTGCGCGTGGGAGTCAATCGCAGGATTGGCCTTCAGGAATGCGATTGCCCGATCCATTTCGGCGTCGCTTAAGGAAAATCCAACCTCGGGTGGTTGCGGTTTGAATTTGTAATATCCGCCTGCGGCCAGCACTGCTACGCCTGCAACCACACCACCAACTACCTTGCGCCGAGAAACCATAATTGTACCTTTTTGTATCAAAACTCCGGACTTGCGGCACTTTCTAGCTATAGTTGCGATATTTCAAGGGCACTTTTCCACGCACCGAGGCTTCCATCCTGCGGCCACCCGTATTAGGTGATGTAAGAACAACTTTCGGAGCACACATGTCCTTTTTCTCAAAGATGAAAGATCGCTTGACCAAATCCTCGTCAAAAATTGACGAAGGGTTACAGGCGATAGTCGAAGAAGAGGTTGAGGAAACCACCGTAGATTCTGAAGAGGCCCCCAAGGTTGGTATCGTTGGGCGAATGCTCGGTCGTGATGCTGGGCCAAAGCGCGTGCTTGATGATGCGATGCTGGAAAGCCTTGAGGAATTGTTAATCACCACCGACATGGGTGTCGAGACCGCGCTAAAGGTTTCCGCCAATATGGCCGAGGGGCGATTTGGCAAGAAGCTGGGCGTTGACGAGATTAAGGCGCTGCTGGCAGACGAGGTGAAGGCCATTCTGGAACCCGTCGCCCGCCCGATGCCGCTTTATGCGAAGAAACCACAGGTGGTTCTGGTTGTCGGGGTCAATGGCTCGGGCAAGACCACGACGATCGGCAAGCTGGCCAGCCAGTTCGAAGCAGCCGGAAAATCTGTTGTGATTGCAGCTTGCGATACGTTTCGTGCGGCGGCAGTTGAACAGCTGCAAGTCTGGGGCGAGCGGGCAGGAGTACCGGTTTTGACTGCCCCCGAGGGGACCGATCCGGCAAGCCTTGCGTATGACGCCATGGTTCGGGCCGAGGCAGACGGGGCTGACCTGTTGATGATTGACACCGCCGGGCGATTGCAAAACCGTGCGGATCTGATGGAGGAGTTGGCAAAAATTGTCCGTGTGATCCGCAAGAAAGACCCGGATGCGCCGCATAACACTTTGTTAGTACTTGATGCCACAACGGGCCAGAACGCGCTGTCACAGGTGAAGGTGTTCACCGAGATTGCCGACGTTAGCGGTTTGGTAATGACAAAACTGGACGGTACTGCCAAGGGCGGCGTGCTGGTGGCACTGGCGGATAAATACGGCCTGCCGATCCACGCGATTGGGATTGGTGAAAGCATTGAAGACCTTCAAGCCTTCGACCCAGACGAATTCGCCCGCGCATTGACAGGGGCCACCTTGTGAGCGACTTTATCCTCTCGGTCGAGGGGACGGAATACGGCAAATGGCTGGCGATGATGTTGGCGCTTACTTCGGCGGTGGCGCACTCGGTTTTCGGGGCGCTACAAAAGGGACGGTATGACCCTTGGCTGATGCGCGGTGCGATTGATATCTTCTCTTTTCTGATCGCATTGCCGATTGCGCTGTTCGTATTTCCGATGCCCGAGCCACACGTTTGGCTGATCCTCGCAGGCGTTTGGGTAATCCACTTGATCTACAAGTATTTCATGGCCATGGCATATTCGCGCGGAGCCTACACCGTGGTTTACCCTGTCGTGCGCGGTACTGTTCCATTGGTAACAATTATCGCTGCCGGATTTGTTTTTGGCGAAACGTTCACACCCGTGCAATGGGGGGGCGTTTCGCTGCTATCCGGTGGGATTTTTGCACTAGCAGGTTGGAACCTTTATAAAACGGATGTGGGGCGGCATGTGCTGATATCAGCCCTCGGGTTCGCGTTTTTGACAGGCGTTATCGTTGCGATCTACACCACGTTTGATGCTGTGGGTGTGCGATCAACACCTGATCCGTTTACTTTCTTGTTCTGGTTCTTTGTGGTCGATGGCTGGGTCTTCCCAATCGTTTCATTCATACATTGGAAACGAATGGAAAACCCACCGGCCCCGGGGCCATTATTGCGTAAAGGTTTTGTCGGGGCGTTGGTTGCTTTCCTCAGCTTCGGCACTGTAATGCTGGCAACGCGACTGGACAAAGTTGGTGAGGCCGCCGTGCTGCGCGAAACATCGACCGTCTTCGCGGCCCTGATCGGCTGGTTGTTCTTGAAAGAAACGGTTGGCCCCGTACGAGCAGGTTTGATGGCCGTTATCGCGGCAGGGGCGGTAGTGGTGGAATTTGGCGGTTAGAGAGGCTAAGAGGCATTATGGAAAAGAAAAAAATACACCCGTTATTAAAGATGGCTCTGGAAATGGGCCCGATCATGATCTTCTTCATGGCGTATAAATTTTCGACTGTGCCGGATGGCGCGAGCGATGAAGAACGGCAGTTGGCCCAACTTCTGTTTGCCACGGGGATATTTATTCCTACGATTTTGATTTCGCTGGTTATCAGCTGGGTACTAACCCGCAGTTTGCCAAAAATGGCGGTGATGACAGCCGTTGTTGTGGTGGTGATGGGTGGCCTGACGCTGTGGCTGAAGGACGATACGTTCATCAAGATGAAGCCGACGATCCTTTATGCGTTATTCGCGGCAATACTTGGCTTTGGCCTGATGCGCGGGCAAAGTTATCTGCAATACGTGATGGAAGACTCTATGCCTTTGCAGCCCGAAGGCTGGACCATTTTCACCAAACGCTTCGCGCTGTTTTTCGTTGCTTTAGCAATCGTTAACGAGGTCGTCTGGCGTGGCTTTGGTACGGACGTCTGGGTGAACTTCAAAACCTTCGCGCTGCCGGTGGCCACATTTGTGTTTATCTTCAGCCAGATGGGCGTGTTCAGCAAATACGCGATTGAAGAAGACGAGAGTTAACCTTCAAGTGCCAAGGCATGGCTATACGCCCACAGCCTGCGGTATTAACTTGTACGGGGTTAGTCCTTGAATTTAGGCGCACGTTTCTCGAAATTGGCCATCACGGCTTCCATCTGGTTTTCACCACCCAGTACCGATTTTTGGGCAACGGATTCCGCCATTAACGTGTCAGCGCGATTGGCGTTCCAAGTGTCGGATATCAGGCGTTTGGAGGCGCGTGTGCCATCAGGGCTGCGCGCTGCAATCTGGGCGGCGAGTTCCAACGCACGGGTGACGGGATCGTCGGCCAGCTCGGTGACAAACCCCCAATCCAGCGCCTGCGTCGCATCAAATACCTCTGCCGTATAGGTCAGGCGGCGCACGATGTCCTGGCGGGCCACAGCAGGCATCAACGCCATACCGCCCATGTCGGGCACGAGCCCCCACTTGGCCTCCATGATAGAAAATCGGGTTTCAGGCGCGGCCACGCGGATGTCTGCACCCAGCATAATCTGGAAACCACCGCCAAAGGCAACACCGTGCAGCGCGGTGATTACCGGCATCGGCAGGTCGCGCCAGCCAGTTGCAACGTATTGGAACAGGTTTGCATCCCCATGAGATCGCGTCATGAAATCCATACTGTCGGGGTTTTGCAACATCGCCGCGAAGCTTTGGAAATCGAGACCGGCGCAAAACGCCTCGCCGTCACCAGATAACACAACTGCCCTAGTATTGCGGGCGCTCGATAACTGTTCGATAGTATCAGCAATAGCCTCAAGCATCGCCTGATCCAACGCATTCCGCTTGTCTGCGCGGCTCAGAACCACATGCGTGATCGGGCTGTTGTGTGTGACGGTTACGCGATCAGTCGACGACAAACAGGTTCTCCCATGCGCGGTCAATAAGCTCGGTGTTCATCTGGCGTTCAAGGCCTTCGTATTCGCAAATCGACAGGCTTTGGTCGATAAGGAAGGGGGCTTGATAGGATGCAAACTGATTGTCCACTGAGGGATATTTTGTGTTCAAAAGGTACTTCAAAACATTTTCGTCAGGGCGCAGTTTGTAGTGACGGCAGGTTTTGACGAAAATCTTGATGAAATCGTCGCGGCTTGGATTATCCACCTTGATCTTGTAATAAATACGCCGCAAAGCCGCGCCATCGAACATTTCGGTGGGGGCCATGTTGGTCGAAAAGATCACGAGTGTGTCAAACGGCACCATGAATTTCTGACCCGACTGCAAGGTCAAAATATCGAAGTGTTGTTCCATAGGAACAATCCAGCGGTTGATAAGGGCCTGCGGAGGTTCGGCCTGACGGCCAAGGTCATCCACGATAAACACGCCGCCCGTGGCCTTCAGCTGTAGCGGTGCCTGATAGGTACGCGATACAGGATTATAGATCAGATCAAGCATCGAGAGCGTTAGCTCACCACCAGTCATAACCGATGGGCGACGGCAAAGCGCGTAACGTTGATCGAAGGTTGGTCCAAGGCGACGAAGCGCGTTGGCGTCGAACTCTTCGGTTTTGGCCAACGTGTGGATGATCGGGTCGTAAAGCGAAATTACCTGACCGGAGTATTCAAGGAACCGCGGCAGGAAGATATTATCCCCGAGCGCGTCACGAATGCCGTTGGAAATCGATGATTTCCCGTTCCCCGGAGGGCCAAAAAGTAACACGGATTTACCCGAGTTTACGGCGGGGCCGAGCTGATCCAACATGCCTTCGGGCATAACCAGATGCGAGAGGGATTGCTCCAAGTCTTCGCGCCGGATGTTAACATCCTTAACCTTTTGGCGTTCGGTCTGTTTCCAGAAATCCGCCAAAGGTACTGGCAAAGATCCGTAATACTCGGATTGTTGAAGTGCATCGAGGGCGCGTGCGCGGCCGGAGTCTGTCAACTGGTATCGAAGGGACGATGTGGTCGACGCACCGCGTGCACCAAGCGTTTCGATCAATCCACCTGCGCGGATTTCATCAATTAACTCTTGTGCGATTGGCACCGAAACCGACAGAGCCTCGGCGATATCGATGATGTCGCTAAGGTTACGCCGAAAAATTGTTTTCAACAGGATGCCGGTCATGAGAGTCATCTCAAGCCCAATCTCGGAGAGTTTTAACGGAACAGGGGGCTTAAAAGCCTCGTGTTGATGTCCATCCATAATGGTTTCTCCTTCGTGATCGAAAACCGTTCAAATTGATTTTAACGCGTATTATTGCTTTTACGCAATGCAGAGATGAAGGTTTCCTAGTTTGTGCTACTGTCAAGTTGTGGCGGGAGTAACATATCACTAGCGTCTAACATATCCGCCGGGGCGTCGAGCGTGGTAAATAATCCGACGACAGAGAGTTGATAGAATATCAACGCGGCACTCATTCCCAAGCCTAATGGGAAGTTCTTCTTTTTGGACGTTTTTTCGATACGCCAGGATTCCCAGTTGTCTGTGATCGGGTTCATGAAGCCGAGCTTCCCGACTATTTTGTGCAATATCACACCAAGGAGGGCGAACAACGATAGCTCAAACAGGAACACGGATATATGGGCGTGGTCGATAAACAAGGCCATGGCCGCTGCGAATTTGGCATCTCCGCCGCCAACTCCGCCTAGGGAAAACAGGGTGAAACCAATGACCAGTACGATAAACCCACCAAGTAAACGCCACAAGTATACATCAATTGGAAGCAGAATTGCGCCTGAAATCAGGAATGCTCCGGTCATTGTTAATACCAGAATGTTCGGAATTTTCATGAACTTCAGGTCACTCCACGCGGACCAAAGCGCAAAGGGCGCGGCCACTGCGAGGAAGATGTAGTTCGTATAAGTGATGTCCAAATTCATAGCGTTTCCAGAAGCGATACGGCTGGGGCGAAGTGCTGCGGGTGGATGTCGATTGCGTCGGCCAAAAGCCCGCGCGCAACGTCTACGTCGCCATTGTTAATTGCCTCACGCGCGAGGTTATAAAGCAAGATGGCACGCTCTTTATCGTTCACCGGAATGACGGGCAACTTGTAAACACCTTGTTTTCCCAAGGTTATTACAAGGTTGTTCTTAGCGGTGAACATCTTGGTATCAGCGGCAATGGCTTGCTTGAATAGTTTTTCGGCCTCTTTGTACTTGCCGCGATTAAGTTTGGAAATGCCCCAGTTGTTCAAAACCTGCGCGGGCCGTGTGGTTAGTCCACGGGCAATATCATAAAAATTATCGGCCTTTTCCCATTCCTTGTAGTGGTCGGCAACCAGTGCCTCAAGGAAATAGCGGTCGAAGGTTTCAACCGTTGGCGGGATGGCGTTAAGTTGTGCGCGCGCGTCTTCCCATGCGCCGTTACGAACGAGTGCATCCGCATAGTTTAAGCGGTCCTCGTTGTCGGCGTCGCCAGTTTGAATAAGTTGTTCATAAATAAGCGCGGCTTCGGCATATTGTTTGTTCTGCGTAAGCGCCTGAGCATACCCCTTCTTCAAGTCTACCCGATCTGGCTCCTGAGCAAGAGAAGTTTGGAAAAACGCGACGGCTTCGGCCGGGTCCGCAAGGTTGAGCATAATGTCATTCAAGCCTGTGGCATCGATGGCATTAACTGGGCCAAGGCCGGCATTTTTCTCCGCGTCGGTCATTTCCGCGCAGCCAGCAAGGGATATGCTTAAGGCAATACCCGCGCCAAGTGTTCGTAAAATAGTAAGGCTCATCTGCTCGCCCCTTTTTATTTGTTTCCTAAAAGAAGATAACTGCCGTTACCGTATCGGACCAGTGAAAAGTCATATTCGCGGGCGATTTCCGCCGATAATTCGTTCATTAAGCGATTAGCTAGGATCAGGTTTTGACGGATCAACTCTGATTCACCGTTGTCTACACCAAAGGCGACACGAAAGGCTTGTTGGGCCTGTTGGTATTCGCCGAGGCTAATTAGGACGACACCAAAGTTATTCCATACGGAAGCGGACTCGGCATATTGTTCGATGGCTTTTTCCAGCAACGTGCGGGCTTGTTGCAGGCGGCCTAGCCGTAAATTGGCAGATCCCATGCCGCTAAGCACCTCGGCATTTACACCGGTTTCCGATGCTGCACGTTGGTAGGCGGATAAGGCAAGCTCGAACTCTTCGGCCTCCATCAGGCGGTGGCCAACCGTGATTCCGTCCACACTTTCGGTGCGCTGCGTGCCAAGTGGCGCCGCCGGACCCGAGCGATCATCTGGTGTCAAAGCAAAATTGGTCGGCTGACATGCGCCCAGCGTTACAAGAAGAAAAACTGTAACCGCTAGACGAAAAATCAGAAATTTCCCCCACCGAGAAGATTTACGTAAATATCATAGATCGATGGGCCAACCATAATTATCAACAACGGTGGAACGGTGAACAACATGGTGCCGATCGTTAATTTCGTGGGCAAAACGTTGGCTTTTTCTTCGGCGCGCAATACGCGTTTGTCGCGCATCTCTTCCGCATAAACGCGCAGCGCATCCGAGATGGATGTACCGAAGTTGGCAGATTGCACCAGCACCGTTACGAACGAACTGATATCGTTAACGCCGCAACGTTCGGACATATCACGCAAAACCGTAACCCGGTCTTTACCTGCACGCATTTCGTTGGCGACCACCTCGAACTCTTCGGCAAGCGTGGGGGCGGATTCCTTGGTTTCTGTCGCCACACGCAAAATTGCCTGATCCAGAGACTGCCCGGCTTCCACACAAACCAGCATTAGATCCAGAGCGTCCGGGAAGCCGTTGGTCACGTCTTCTTGCCGTTGTTGAAGGCGTCGTTCAACCCAGTACGAGGGCAGCATATATCCGATACCGGCGGGAATGAGGATGGTTAAAAGCAAGCTGGGAACGCTTGGATCGCCTGGTTGGATCAAGATGTAAAGAACACCAACCGAAAGGAATCCGATACCCATCATCATCTTGGCAAAGTTCATTGTCTGAACGGCAGAACTGGACCTGTACCCGGCCTGAATCAACTTTAGACGGGCGGCTGACAGCTCCTCAGCGCCCTGTGGCTCCAGATATTCAGAAAACTTATCGAGCATTTCCCCTTTGCCATTGGCATAGCGAAGTTGTGCAGCCTTATCTCCACTTGCTGTAGGTGCTGAACCCCGCCTCGTGGGTAATCGTGACAATTGATCGACATCTTTTTTGAAAAGGATAGGCATAGTGACCAGAATCAGGAAAACCCCGAAGTATCCGATTACGAAGAAGGGGGCGCTTGGGCCAATCATGGCGCTCAAGAATTCCCAAATTTGTGAAATCATTTCCATAACGTGTTTCCCGCCAAGCCTTCTTAAACTTTAATATCGACCATGATTTTCATAAATATGATGTTCACTAGCAAAAATATGCCAACAACGATCGCCGCAGGCACAAATACTGGTGTCGACATAACACCGTCGTAATATCCTGGCTGCGATACGTTAATCATCACAAGTGCCACGACCGGAAAAATTGACAGGAACCAGCCGGACCATTTCGCCTCGGCGGTAATCGCATCAACGCGCCGGAACAGTTTGAAACGCGAACGGATAACCTTCGCCAAGCCCGCCAGAATTTCGGCAAGATTACCACCGGCCTGGCTTTGAATTTTCACAGCAACGGCAAGGAAGCGCAAATCCTGAATGCCTATACGTTCCGCCATTTTGTCCAACGATTCAGTGATATCCATCCCGTAGGTGGATTCGTCAGCAAGAACACCGAATTCTGTTCCAAGCGGGTCGGGCATTTCTGCGGCTACTGATGAAATAGCACTGGAAAAAGGGTGACCAACTTTTAGCGACCGCACGATAAGTTCAACTGCATCCGGCAGCTGTTCCTGAAACAAATCCAGACGTTTTTTCGCTTTATTGCGCAGCCACGTGTAAACCGCACCATAGCCCATAACGACCGAAATACCGATGCGCAGTTGGAGACCGGTTCCGGTGAAAAACGTCAAGCCGAAAAACGCCATAAGGCCAACGAAAATCATCACCAAAATCAAGGCCGTCGGGGTGAACGCAATGTTCGCCTGTGCCGCTTTTTCCGATAGTGGTGCAATCAGCGGTAAACTTTTGGCGTCACGGTGCTGCTCGCGCTCTTTGCGCAAGGTTTCCATGACTTGTTCAGGGTTTTCACCTGTTTGTAGCAGCTGTAACCGGCGATTAATCTTGGATTCAAGGCGGACCGATTTCCCGAAGAAGGCCAGATAGATGCCCTCGATCATGAAAAATACGCCGACGAAAATCAAAGCGTAAATAAGTGGTTGTAAACTCATTGTATGTACCTCTTTTTACAAATCGACATCAGTGTAAATGCTGCTAGGCAGGTCGTAACCCCATTGGCGGAAACGCTCTGTGAAGTGCGAACGAAGGCCGCCGGAGACGAACTTCCCATGGATTTTCCCGTTTTCATCCATTCCCGTACGCTGGAACCTGAAGATTTCCTGCATGGAAATGATTTCACCTTCCATGCCTGTTATTTCGGTGATGGAAACCATACGTCGCGAGCCGTCGGGAAGGCGGCTGATTTGTACCATCAGGTCAACAGCGGATGAAATTTGCGCGCGGCTGGCGACCAGTGGCAGCTCAACGCCGGTCATGGCGATCATGTTTTCCAGACGGGAAACCGCATCGCGTGCGGAGTTGGCGTGGATTGTCGTCATCGACCCATCGTGACCAGTATTCATGGCTTGCAACATGTCGATAACCTCGTCGCCACGCGTCTCTCCCACGATAATACGGTCGGGACGCATACGAAGGGCGTTGCGCAGCAAATCACGCTGGCTGACCTCGCCGTTGCCTTCCACATTAGGAGGGCGGCTTTCCATGCGGCCGATGTGAATCTGTTGTAGCTGAAGCTCGGCTGTGTCTTCGATGGTAACAATACGTTCTTCGTTGCCGATAAAGCCGGAAAGAGCGTTCAAAGTTGTCGTTTTACCAGAACCCGTACCGCCAGAAACGATGATATTAAGGCGTGTTGCAACAGCGGCCTGAAGATAGGTCGCCATAGATTCGGTGAATGCGCCAAAGTTGATTAGGGAATCAACGGAAAGTTTTTCTTTGGTGAATTTACGAATGGACACAAGTGATCCGTCAACAGCACAGGGCGGGACCATCGCGTTGAAGCGGGAACCGTCTTGCAGACGCGCATCCACGTAAGGCGAACTTTCATCGACGCGACGACCAACAGCTGAAACGATTTTATCGATGACCCGCATTAGATGCTTTTCATCTTTGAACTTAATGGGGGTCAGTTCCAGAATACCGGCACGCTCCACAAAAATCTGCTGGCTGCCGTTGATAAGAATGTCGTTGACGGTATCATCGCGCAAAAGAACCTCGATAGGTCCAAGCCCGATGACTTCGTCCAGCAAATCGGCATTCAACTGCTTTTGGTCAGCCGTATTCAGAACAACATCCATATCGCGCAGGCCCTCGCGCGCGATTAAGGCTATTTCGTGCCTCAAATCCTCTTCCGAGGCTTTGTCGAGTGCCGCAAGGTTCAGGCTTTCAAGAAGGCGTTTGTGCAAATCCATGCGAATTTCAAGCAGACGTTCCGCACGCTTGGCTTCTTTGGGGTCAAGTGCAACAGATTTTGGCGGGCTGGGCTTTATTTTCTTGCTCGGTGCCGTTTTTTCTGGTTTCGGAGCAGTAGACGCAGCAACGTCAGCAGTCGTCGCTGGTTTAGCCGGGGATACGAGCGAGGGGGCCGCAGCGGGGCCGCTCTCGGAAGAGTCTTGTTTGTTGAATCGCTTGAACATCTATAGCTCCTTAGGCAATCGCAGCCTTTTGTTCTTCCGCCATTGTAATCAATGATTCCGCAATTTTGCGAATTTCTTTGCGTAACGGATTTTTCGGTGCCGCATCGGCGAGAGGCCGCCCTTGATCGTTCGCAGCCAAAACCGGTTTTCCGCCGTCTGGTAACAGGATGTTAATGTCGATACCCAAACTCTCGGAGAACCGTTTCGCGCGGGCTTTGCCGTTAAGGTCGGTGAAAGCAGGCGCAAAATTCAAAACGAATTGCATTTTTTCTTCGGGTAATTCTTCAGATTTAAGAACCCGCAGGAAACGCATCATGTTTTGGGCCGAACGCATATCCAGTTCCATAACCGCGAAATACGTTTCTGCCATTTGCAATACATTCGCGGACCAATCCACCAATGTCGTCGGCATATCAACGATTACGAAATCATAAGACTCGCGCGCAAAGGAAATGATGTTTTCGATGGCATGTCCATTAACGATATCCAGCGGGAATATCTCTGGAGGGGCGGTCAGGACTGCCATGCGCGATTTGAACGAGGTCAGACTCTCTGCAAACATGTCAGCATCGAGATTTTCGATGTTCGTAAGCATTTCGGTTACTGCATCCCGGTTTCCCAGATCCAGATATGTGGAAACGGAGCCCGTCTGGAAGTTCAAGTCCAAAATGGCCACCTTTATAGGGGACTTTTTGTCAAACGTGGCCATTTCCCATGCTAGATTAACCGCGAAGGTAGACGTTCCTACACCTCCCGCAACACCGTAGATGGGTAAAACGATGCCGCGACGGCGTTTTTTCGTTTTCTTTTGCTCTGTTTCTACTTCGATCGCATTATCCCGAAGACGGGCGAGCGCATCCCCAAGTGCATCCTTCGGAGGCGGGCAGGGGAGGAAATCGTCAGTGCCATGCCGCATAATCTGATGCAAGCTTGTCGGAGAGATGTCTCGGGCAACCAGAAGAACCTTCAAACGACGGGCTTTCACGGCTTTGATAAAACCGGTTACAGCGTCGAGGTTATCTTCATCATTCTTGTCGACGCAAACAAATATCACATCTAGCTCATCAAGAGAGCCGCGCTCAAGAGACTCCATCGCTTCTTTATAGGAACCAACGGCCCAGCTTTTTGCAAAATGATCCGATAGTTCGCTCACAAGTTCAGGGAACTTTTTGATATCACGTGTGGCGGCATAAGCCTCGATCACACGTTCTTTTAGTTTTAGTAGTGCCATAAATGCCCCCAGACTACCGTTAGAAATGATACTGGTTATACAAATTCACCAATTGTTTATCGTACTATACAATTGTTTCATAATCATAGTGTCACTATACCAATAATTACACCCCGTACAGCACAGAAATAATCAACGATCTGATCCTGAGAGCGTTTTTGCCTAGTCCCGAAAAAAAGGCCCCGAAAGTTCGGAGCCTTTTGTAGTAAGAGGCATTTGCGTAAGTGCTAGTTTCCGGCACCTACGTATGAGTTGTAGACGTTAACGGCGACTTTGCCGTCGAAGTCATCACCGATGTAGCCTTTAACGAAACCGGACACAGCTGTGACTGTTCGGCGGTTCAGGCGTTCACGATCTTGCGTATTGATCAAAGGTTCGGATTCACCTTTTGATACAACTGCAATCAGGTTCTTACGTGGAATCCCTTGCGAAACAAGATAGTTAACGGCTGCTTGTGCGCGTCGTTGGCCCAAGCTGTTGTTATAGCCGGTAGAGCCGACCAGATCCGTATGCCCGTATACTGTAAAGCGTACGTGCGGGAATCCTTTCATCCATGCGGCCTGACCACGTAAGATTGTTTTCGCTTCAGCGTCCAGAACGGAGCGGTTGAATTCGAAATTAATCATAGTAGGGGTCGCACGGCGGAACTGCTCGTCCAGACTTTGCAGCGCTGCACCTGGCTCTAGATAAGCCGTTTGGGCAAACTGGTTGCTTGTTGCAGAACCTGCAAATGTGCCTTCGTTCAGCATGGTCCCCGCAGGATCAAGACACCCTGCAGTTAGAAGAACAGAAGCAGCGGCGGTTATTTTAAGTGTAGTTTTCATTTGCCTTACTCCAACACATAGCCATAGGAACCTTGCACACCCTGAGAACCAGAGCCACCAAGGGACGAAGTGCCTTCAATAGTTCCCAGTAGGAACAGCTCTTCTTCGGTAGGGACGCGCATGCGGTCGGTGGGCATACTTAGCGCCTCGCCGGAAACTGGCTTAACCAGATGCGGTGTGATGATGATGACCAGCTCGCTTTGACGGCGGGCGAAGTCAGTGCTTCTGAACAATGCGCCAAGTATAGGGATGTCACTCAACCATGGAACCTGTTCAACAGCGTCAGCGAAATCGTCCTGCAATAGGCCGGCAATCGCAAAGCTTTGACCGTCACGCATTTCAACTGTTGTCGTTGTGTTGCGTGTTTTGAAGCCCATAATGCCGTTGACCAAAACCGATTTATCCAACGCACTAACCTCGGTAGTCAAATTAAGGCTGATGTGGTTGTCATCAATCACCGTAGGCGTGAATATCAGGTTAACGCCATATGGCTTGAACTCGGTAGATCCGTCTAAACCAGATATCGGAATTTCGCCACCGGCCAAGAAACTGGCTTGCTGGCCGGAAATAGCGACAACGTTCGGCTCGGCCAACGTTCGTACCATGCCCTTGCTTTCAAGCGCTTGGATAAGAACGTCAACAGCAAGACCACCGCCACCGAATTTAAATAAAGCACTACCCTGGCTGAAGCCAAGCGAGCCGTCAACAGTACCCGTATCAATAGTACTTCCGCCCGACAGGCCGGTAATACCAACCGAACTGCTTAACGCCTTACTTGTAGAGCGCTGCATCTCGGCAAACCGAACTTTCAGCATGACCTGCTGACTTCCACCGACCATCATCAGGTTTGTAACCTGATCACCGGCGTATCTACTTGCCAATTCCATCGCGCGTGCAACTTTACGAGCGCCTGAAACCGTACCACTTAGTACAATACCGCTGCCCGCTGTGCGAACCTCGATCGGTTCGCCCGGCAGTATCTCTGCAAGGCGTTCCTTGAATTCTGCGATGTCGGGGACTACCCGTACATCCACGTTGGCTATCAGGTTGCCATCAACACCAAACAACGTAAGCGTTGTGCGCCCCGGTGCCTTGCCTAGAACGTAAATCGTGCTCTCGGACAATGTCGCGATGTCGGCGATGCCTGGATTTGCAACGGATATCTCTGCGAATGGCAAATCGCTCTGAACAACAATCGCGCGGTTTGTCGCCACGGTTATGTTGCTTGAAACGGAGCCCCGCAACACAGAAAGACCAGACTGAGCTGATACCTGTGTTACCGTCGGTAAAGTTAATGCAAGTCCTAACAGACTCGCCTTTATTAGTTTGTCAAATTTCATTGTGATCCTGCCTCTCAAAATCACCAAGTTGAATTTATGGTCATGCTCTTGAAACCATAGCAAATAGCATCGCGCATTTTTCATGCGTCTGTGCGGGCAGGATGCGTGAAATTCAAAGTAGAATCAACTATCTTTTTCGAATCGATTCGCAAACAATTGAATTGCGAGCGAATTGATTCGTTATTCTGAGGAAATCACTCTTCGGGGCAAGGAACCTCGACCACGATTACTTCGGCACCTTTCCGAGTGCGAAGCGTGCAGGTTTCTTTTTGCTCTACTGCTATGACTTCATTGCCAATAATGTCGGATTGGTTGACCTGAAAGGCGCCAGAAACAACATCATCTTCGGCCCCGCGCAAGGACAAAGTCAGGCGCCCGGTTTGTTGGGCCTGTGTCAACTCTGCAACGGTTTGTGGAGAAACTTCAACGGTCACTGTTCTTGCAATAATTGTACGCGAAATGTCCGAGTTTTCCACCTGGTCCACAGCAATCAGGCGAACCCCCTCAAGGATCAAGCGTGTAATGGTCGCTCCGCCGTCGCTGCCGGTCCAGTAAACGTCAACGCGGTCATTGGGCTGTAGGAAGCCCGAAACACCCGTGCTTACGTTGATGTTAATTGTAAAAGCACGCATTCCGGGCGCTAAACGGGAACGAACACCGGCATCTTCGCCAAAATCGGTGATTTTATGTGGCAGAAGAGGCTCGTCCTTGACTATATTTATCAAAACGGCGCGCGGTTCGGCACCCTCGCCACCAAGCAAATGTTCAAGATCCGAGAATGCGCCTTTTGGCAGGTACTCTTTGGGCCAACCGATAAGTTTAACGTCGTCTGGCTTAAGGAATTGTCCAAAAACGAGGTCTCGTGTTGCCACCGCTACACCGACAAGCTCGATTGAGGGCGCGTTATTTCGGCGCGCTTGCGCTAGTTCTGCCTCTAAACCGGACAGTTGTTGTTGAAACAGGTACGCGGCAGCCCCCGCGAGACCGACACCAATCAATAAAACAAAAGCAAAAACAATACGCATTTTGTATCCTTACAAAAAATCTGCCCTGCGCTAGATGATTTGAGACATATTAAAGCGGGCGGTTCTTTGGTATGGTTAAGCTACTGGACAAATATATTCAAATGGTTTGTCCAATAATGCAGATACAAATAATTGCAGGTGTAAATAACTGGGGTGATCGTGTCATCCCAGTCACACTACCCCAACCAAAAGTTGGAGGTGTATACTATATATGTTGTGTCGTTAGATTAACAATTAGCGAAGTTATTGCAGGATTCTACCTTCAAAACCTCGTCATTGATTTCGGTCGCCGCAGTCTCAACGCCAGCGGAGATCAGTGCTATAACGGCAACCGCGATGCCAACAATAGCGGCGGTCAGAACAACCCAGTCTACAGTTACGGCGCCGGACTCGTCATTTGCGAATTTTGTGAACAGTTTCATGATGTTTTCCTTTGCGGGGGTCGATTTAAATTTTGTTCCAATTAAATTGGTCTGTCCATAACAGCAGGCTTTGCCGCTAGAATATATGAAGCTCGGGTGGCCGGTGTTCGGAGCGATGTCGATAACTAAACGCCACTTCTTGAGGGTACATTCCAATTGGGGCGAATTTTAGACGCACCGTGCATTGATTTGCCGTTCAGCCAAAAATGGTTCCCCGGCTTTCCATTAAGGTAACAAGGTGGGGCGATTGGATCTTTTGCTAATAAAAAAGGTCGGAGCAAATATTGCCCCGACCCATATTGCGTAGAAGTTACGCAATGTTAATACCTGCACAATTTATTATGTGCAAGGGAACGAGTTACATGTACCCGCGTTCAGTAGTTCGGAGTTGATGCCGTTGGATGCATCTTCGATGCCGCCGGAAATCAATGTAATAACAGCAATCGCGATACCAACGATAGCAGCAGTCAAAACAACCCAGTCTACAGTTACAGCGCCGGACTCGTCATTTGCGAATTTTGTGAACAGTTTC
>Ga0209121_10002311_pt1 | contig 19455 bp, 17 predicted proteins | sample Cruoilmetagenom3_FD_187292 | JGI IMG/M metagenome (GOLD analysis project Ga0209121, IMG submission 187292) | Oil polluted marine microbial communities from Coal Oil Point, Santa Barbara, California, USA - Sample 3 (SPAdes) (version 2) | ecosystem: Environmental > Aquatic > Marine > Oil seeps ...
GTGTTTTTCTATGATTCCCTTTCACTTGCCATACTATAAGTCACATGTATCGCATTGTAAATACTAAACTTAAATTCTACACAGCAAGCCCTAATTAGGGACGCATTTATTTTAGGTTCTGCCTGTATCTTGTTTATTCTGCTGCTTCTCGTTTGTATACAACTTTGCCGCCCACGATTGTATAATCCACCTTTGCGGACATGATCTGGTCGTGTGGAATGGTCGTCAGATCGCTATTGAATATCACGACATCACCGAGGTATCCTTCATTGATCATACCTTTGCGGTCTTCCATGAATTCGGCGTATGCCGAGCCAAACGTGTATAATTCGATTGCTTCTTCCATGCTTAGTTTCTGATCCGAGAACCATCCATCGCCCGGCTCGCCGGCCCTGTCCTTTCGAGTAACGGCAGCGTACAAACCTTCCAGCGGATTGATTGGCTCGACGGGATAATCCGTTCCGAAGGCAATCGCCGCCCCGGCATCCATCAGCCGTCGCCAGGCGTAAGCCCCCTTGCAGCGCTGCCGGCCTATACGCTTTTCGGCAAAGCGCTTGTCAGTTATGCAGTGAGTGGGCTGCATCGATGCGATTACACCAAGCTTCGCAAAGCGGGCAATGTCGTCGTCGCCAAGGACCTGGGCGTGCTCGATGCGATGGCGGCTGTCCCGCCTGCCGTTCAATTGCTGTGCCTTCCGGTAGGCATTGAGGGTCCAATGATTAGCCCTGTCGCCGATGGCATGAATGCCAATCTGGAATCCCGCTTTATCCACGGCCACAACCATCTTCTCAAATTCTTCATACGGCATCTGAGGCAGGCCGGTCTTATCGGGAGCATCAATGTAAGGTTCGAAGAATAACGCCGTGCCCGAACCGAGCGTTCCGTCGATAAATCCTTTTATGTATCCGAATCGTATCCAGTTGCCGTCTTTGGGATACTTCCGACGTAGCTCGGCGCAGCGTCTGAGCTTCTGCTCGTCGGCTGTTAAAGAACCCCCGACGTATACCCGTAGCGTCAGCTTACCCATGTTTTTGAACCTCCGGTATATGTCAAAATCGCCGCCGGGAGGTAATTGTATCGAAGTGACCCCGTTTCTCGCAGCCTGATCGAACGCTGCCTGCCACCGGAGCATAAGTAGCTCCTGTTGTTCTTCGGCGGTCCGGCGAACGGGCTCCTGATCATACTTCAACAATCCTTTAGCCTTCTCCTTGAAGATACCGGTGGGCTCTCCGGTGGCCGGATCTCTTTGTATCTCGCCGCCGAACGGATCGCGGGTTTCCCTGGTTATTCGTGAATTGCGGATGACATAACTGTTGACCAGTACCGAATGCCCATCTGCACGGGACAACACAACCGGATTGTTCGGCGCCACTGAGTCAATAAGCTCTTTAGTCGGCCATTTTTTGCCGGTGAACATTTCGTGTTCCCAGCGCCCGCCACGTATCAACTCACCCGGTCTCGCTCCGGCAACCGCTTCTTTTACTTTCTTCGTAATGATATTCGGATCCGTAATGTAGCGAAAATCGATATAGTCGGGATCAATGGAACTGAAATGGATGTGCGCATCATTAAAACCGGGAACGGCAAGTCTGCCCCTGGCATCGATTACTCTCGAAACGCCTTTTTTGATATATTTTTCGATTCCCTCATTCGAGGTTACAGCGATAATACGTTCACCCTTGAAAGCTATAGCTGCGGCCCGAGGATTTTCTTTGTCGATAGTTACAACTTTGGCGTTCTTAATTACCAGGTCTGCAGCAGGAGCATCGTTCCGGCTCGAAACAACACAGCAGGATGAAGCAAGAAGCAAATACACAATCGCTATTCTGTAGGGTGATAAACTCGACATTTCTACAAGCTCTCCATATTGGGATTATTTGCGGTTCTGGGTCTTGCAGTTGATTCTACTGCGTCCGGTTGATACTTTCAAGCAAGTTGTTGACGCTATTGTCCGTTTGAAAAACTCTTCCATAGAGAGTCTCCCCGGGCTTGTTTAAATGTTTTTTAAGAACAATACTTCTTAAGAAATCAGAGGACATCATACGGAGGGACAAGCAAGTTACCCAGCCTGCCCGAATCTTTGGTGAAAAACATAGATTCCTGCTTCCGTAAGAATGGCAAAATGGCGTACTATCATGCCCAACTCACCTTGTAAAAGCATTATTATCCGCGTTTACTCCATGAGACAGGCAAAAGCGTTATTTCACGGCATAAATCGGCGTTTTCATAATCAATAAGTTTCTTCGCCGAGCAAATGTAAAGCTTGAATTATCAAGATAAATTTGATATTCTACCCCGTTGCAGTCCTATGGGAATCGGCCGTAAGGGGATCTGTGGGCTGACGGAAATTAAGATTAGGGATACTCTGAAAAGGAATGGACACAAATGAATTATTGCGTTGTGGGATTACAGTGGGGTGACGAAGGCAAAGGCAAGGTTGTCGATATCCTCGCCGAGCACAGTGATATCGTCGTACGATACGGCGGCGGCGCAAATGCCGGCCACACGGTCATCGTCGGCGACAATCGCTTCGCCCTGCATCTTCTGCCCAGCGGCTCGGTTCGGCCCCAGGCCTTTTGTGTAATCGCGAATGGAGTCGTCGTCGATCCGGAAGTGCTGACAGGAGAAATAGACACGCTCGCAGAAAGAGATATTTCGCTCGACGGCCGGCTGCTTATCAGTGAAAACGCCCACGTTGTTATGGATTATCACAAAAAAGAGGATCAGCTTCGCGAAGAATCGCTCGGCAAAAACAAGCTCGGCACGACCATTCGAGGTATCGGCCCCTGTTACGCAGACAAGGTCGGCAGAAGCTATACCGTCCGCATGGGCGATTTCAAGGACATGGCGGCGCTCGAAGCCAAGCTGCAAACAATCGTCGAATACAAGAACAAAATCTTCGCGGCCCTTTATAACGCCGAGCCGATAGATGCCGGTGAAATCTTCGAAAAGTGCAAAGTCTATGCCGAAAGGCTGCTGCCATTCACAACGGACACGACCGAATTTCTGCACAAATCGATTTCCGTCGGTAAATCCATCCTTTTCGAGGGCGCCCAGGGCTCGCTACTCGATCTGGATCACGGCACTTTTCCGTTTGTTACCAGCTCGAACTCAACCTCGCTCGGCATGCCTGCCGGCAGCGGTGTGCCGGCCAAATTCGTCGACAAATTCATCGGCTTGGTCAAGGCTTACACTACGAGAGTCGGTGCCGGGCCTTTCCCTGCTGAGCAGGACAATGAAACGGGCCAATATATCCGTGACAAGGGTAACGAATACGGCACCACAACAGGCAGGCCGCGACGATGCGGCTGGTTCGATGCCGTAGCGGTATCTTACAGCGTAACTATAGGCGGCATAGACGAAGTCGCACTTATGCATCTCGATACGCTGAGCGGTCTTCAGGAGCTGAAGATTTGCAGGGCATACGAAATCAATGGCCAAGAGACGATCTTCTTCCCGGCAAACAACGACAGGCTCTCCAAGGCCCGGCCCGTATATGAAACAGTGCCGGGCTGGAGCGAGGACCTGACAGAAGTAAAAAGCTTTCAGGGCTTGCCGGTGAACGCCCAAAACTATGTCCGCCGAGTCGAAGAACATATCGGCAAACCGATAACATTCGTCGGAGTAGGACCGAAACGAAGTCAGACAATATTCAGACAATAGCGTTTCGGGCACAGGAAAAGAGAAAGCAAGGGCCATACGTTATCTGCTATGAAAAGCTTTGAAGAAAAACTCAAAAAAACCGCAAAACGACTTAATTTGAAGCTCGAACAGATACCCCGTCATATCGCGATCATTATGGACGGCAATGGCCGGTGGGCACGGCATAAATCGCTGCCGCGAGTCATGGGGCACCGCCAGGGCGCAAAAATAATTGAAAGAATAGCATCATTTTGCGTCGACTTGGGCATCGAATCACTGACTTTATATTCTTTCAGTATGGAAAACTGGAAAAGGCCCAAATCCGAAATCAATGCTCTTATGCACATCCACTCCGAATACCTTGTCGAAATCCGGCCTACGCTGATGAAAAATAATGTGAAGTTAATCCACCTCGGCAGGAAAGAAGGACTCCCGGCGCAGGTACTGAAAGACCTCACGGAAACAATGGCCGAAACATCCGCCAATACCGGCATGATACTCGCGCTGGCGTTGAATTACAGCGGCAGGACGGAAATTGTGGACGCAACTCGCAAGATCGCACAAGAATATAAAAAGGGCAAACTCCGTCTTAAGGACGTCGATGAGCAGTGCATAAGCCAAAATCTGTACGCAAACTATCTGGGCGAGCCGGACCTGTTAATCCGCACGGCAAACGAAATGAGAATCAGCAACTTCCTGCTCTGGCAGATTTCATATAGTGAATTCTATGTTACGAAAACGCTCTGGCCGGATTTCAAAAAAGCATCCATCACAAAGGCAATCCGGGCCTATGCAAAACGAACACGACGGTTTGGAGCTATCAAAACGAGCCAATAGCCGATAAGCGGCAAGCTTAAAATATAAAGCCGACTTTTGCAAAATGCTCGTACGAATTAAAATGCTCAGATACAGGCTGCTTTTTGGAACATTGATGACGCTGCTGTTTACCGCCGCGGTAATTTTCGACGGCTGGATGGACGGCTCTCTTACAACCTCGCCGGCCGACGACAAAACGGTGCAGGGGACAATTCTCTGCATCCTCATCGCCCTTCTGATAATCCCCGGACAATTCGAGATGGCGAGACTCGCGGCGGCAAAAAATTTGAAGATTTTCCTGCCCGTTTCGATTACCGCCTCGATTTTATTCGCCGCATCACGGTACCTGCAGCAGCTTGTAGAATTTCCGCCGGAAACTTATCTCGGCCTTCTGGCCGCTTTTGTGCTGCCGGCCTTGCTTTTATACCAATATAAAACTCATGGGACTTCGGGCGTTTTAGCCAACTGCGGGGCAAATTATTTTTCGATCCTGTACATGGGGCTTCTCAGCAGTTTTTGTATCGCAATTCGAATCGATTTCGGACTCTGGCCTTTGCTTATGTATGTTTTTGTCGTAAAATCCGCCGACATAGGAGCTTACTCAATCGGGACTCTATTCGGCAAACGCAAATTTTCGCCTAAAATCAGCCCCGGCAAAACATGGGAAGGTATGGGTGGAGCCGTCGCGACGGGGGTAATTGTTGCTATTGGTTTTGCGTTAATTTGTGATATAATGCCCTGGTGGCCGGCGATTATCTTCGGTCTTGGTTTTGCGTTTATCGGCCAGATGGGCGATTTGGCCGAGTCTATGATAAAACGGGATGCCGAGCAGAAAGATTCGGCCAATAAGGTTCCCGGCTTCGGCGGCGTACTGGACATTGTCGATTCGCCTCTCGCGGCGGCGCCGGTTGCGTATTTATTCTTTATGTGGAGCTCTTAACGGAGCAAAGCTTTGGAAATCACAATACAATTAGATTCGACAGACAGGCAGCTTGAATTGTTCGGCCCTGCCGACAGTTACCTCCGGCTTTTGCGCCAATCACTCGGCGTGCAAATTAGCGCCCGCCAGAACAAGTTAATGATTACGGGCAAGCGGAGCGACGTAGACAGAGCGGCCGGGATTATCGACAAAATGCAAAAACAGCTTGGCAAACATCGTTCGCTTACCGCCGCGGATGTAAACGCATTCATCAACCACCGGGATTCAGATAAAACCACCGAGACCGACACAGGCATTGCCGTCTATTCGCATAAAAAGGTCATCAGGCCGTCAACAAAGGGACAGCAAAAATATATCGAAACGATGCTGGCCAACGATTTGAGCTTTTGTATAGGACCCGCGGGAACCGGCAAAACGTATCTGGCGGTCGCAATCGCAGTCTCAATGCTGAAGAAAAAGCAAATCAGGAGAATCGTCCTTGCGCGACCGGCCGTCGAAGCGGGCGAAAAACTCGGATTCCTGCCGGGTGATTTGCAGGCAAAGGTAAATCCGTATCTTCGACCTTTGTTTGACGCCCTCGAAGATATGATGGACTTTGTGCAGATGAAGAAATTCATTGAGCTGGATATTATCGAGATTATCCCGCTTGCTTTTATGCGCGGCCGGACATTAAACGAAGCCGTCATCATCTGTGACGAAGCACAAAATACCTCTGCCTTACAGATGCTAATGGTCCTGACAAGACTTGGGCACGGCTCGAAAATGATAATAACGGGCGACATAACCCAAATCGACCTGGAACAGGGACAGAAAAGCGGAATGATCGAGGCAATCGAAACGCTCCGGCGAATCAAAGGCATAGGCTATGTAGAATTAAACCAGGCGGATATAGTGCGCCACCGATTGGTTCAAAAAATTGTCCAGGCTTACAAAAAAAGGGCTAAAGCTGATTAGTCGTCAATACTTGCAGGATAAATAGATGGGATTTTGGAAGAAAACAAGTCCGCGACGAAGTCAGGTTCGCAAGAATATATCCGCCGAGCGCTTTTCCCGAATCAGCCAACTCGCCAATACCGATTCTTTAATCTCGAGCCTGATATTGCTGCTCTTCATTGTCCTGTGCGTACTCATTTTATCTCTTCCGAAGGCAAACGTTCTCGAAGTAATACCGGTAGCCGTCATAGTTGCTTTGATTTCTTCTGCTTGCGCCCTGTATATCAATCACTTCCAGAAGAGAATAACAACAAATCACGCAAGAGCTTTAGTGCTGGTCGGATTATTTATCTTATTATTAGCTACAACCAAACTCGGTGTTTTATCAACCGGCCAAACCTTTTGGGCCACCGGAACCGCCGTCACAACAGCGGTTATTATGACAATCGCTTATGATCAGCGTTTCGCAATAGGTATGAGCACTTTCTATTGTCTCTTTGCCTGTCTCGCCGTAAAGCCAATAGAAGCTCAACTAACGGGTTTCTATCTGTTCTTAACAATGAGCGCCGGCGTAACTACCTGCTGTTTTTGTCTTAAAGAAATTCGGACGAGAATTAAACTGCTCCAGGTCAGCACGCTTGCGGCAATAGCAGTGTTTATAATCGCCGCCGCTCTGAAATTTTTATCCCAGGACCTCAGTCCTTCCGAAATTGCCAGGGACGCCGCCTTTCACGCAGGTATTACCCTTGTGGTCGGAGTGCTCATCCAGGGTCTGCTGCCGCTTATCGAAAAAGCCTTTCGCATAGCAACGAGCATGACGCTCCTGGACTACAGCGACGCCAATCAGCGGCTGTTAAAAAGACTTCACATGGAAGCACCCGGCACATTCAGCCATAGTCTGCTGATAGGTTCTATCGCCGAGGCCGCCGCCGAAGCGATCGGACGCAACGGCCTGCTGTCGAGGGTAGGCGCCTACTACCACGATATCGGGAAAATCAACAAGGCCGGCTATTTCGTCGAAAACGAGCTCGGCTCAGCCAGCCGGCACAAAGAGCTGTCGCCCACGATGAGTTTTTTGATTATCGTCGGCCATGTTAAAGACGGTATAGAAATGGCCAAAGAATACAAATTGCCCAGCGTACTGCGGCAATTTATAGAAACCCACCACGGCACGACACTGATCGAACACTTCTACAACGAGGCAAAAAAACAACAAACAAAAAACTCGAAAGGCAAGACAGGCGACACCCCTTCCGAGAGTGAATTCAGGTATCCCGGCCCGAAGCCGCGAATAAAAGAAGCCGCTATCGTAATGCTGGCCGATACCGCCGAAAGTGCGGTCAGAAGCCTGTCGGAAGTAACGCCGACAAAAATAGAAGCGGTCGTGCATAATATGTCGATGAAACGACTGCAGGACGGCCAATTCGACGAATGTGACATGTCATTGCGGGAACTCAGCCAGATAGAGGCAAGCATATCGAAAACTCTCGCCGCACATTATCACGGACGAATCGCATATCCGAAACCGCCGGATGAACCCCTGGAGACCGAATCCCAGAACGAGCAGCGAGAGCAAAAAAACAATAAATAATCATGGCCTCTTCCAAACAAGACCCGGATATAATCATTCATGTCGTGAAAAATTTCAAGGATATAGATTTATCGACGCCCGAGATAAAAAAACTCGTCAAAACCGTCTGTAATCGTTTTGCGGAACACGAAACGCGAAATACGGGATACGAGGTCAGCATTGCGATAGTCGACGATAATGAAATCCGGGAATTGAACAGCCGCTTCCTGAATCGCAGAGCGGCAACCGATTGTCTGAGCTTCGATTTATCCAACGATGAAAAAGGGCCGAAAATTTTCGACCTGGTCGTCAACGGCCAAATGGCCGTCAGGCAGGCAAGTTTGAGAAGGCATTCAGGCAAAGCCGAACTGGCCCTGTACATCACGCACGGCCTGCTGCACAATCTCGGATTCGACGACTCGACGGATGGCCGGGCTCGAAAAATGCACCAGGCCGAGGACGAAATTTTACAACAACTCGGCTACGGTTTAGTATATAATAAGAACACAAGTATAAAAGAGCAATTGAGCACGGGATACTAAGACCCGTGCGGTAAATAGCTGAAAGGGTATTAAAAAGTGAGTTACGCTGGTTGGGCGGTGTTGTCGATTTGCCTTCTCGCCGGCGGCACATTGTTCTTTTCCGTCAACGCCGTCGCATTGCGAATATTTTCACACGTCAAATTACAGGAGGCATTCAAGGCCGTCCTCAAAACGGAAGACTCCAAAGACCTCACAGAGCGGCTGGCGGAGAAAGAGGAAGAGCTGATTTTGACGTGCTCCTTATACCGGCTCATTTTCAATATGTGCATACTGCTGCTGTTGGTGTCTGTTTTCATCAACCGCGGCGAGCCCGGAGACAAGGGCAGCCCGGTCGTCGACTACCTGCTCGCAGCTATTGTCGCCTTCGGGATATTCTCAGTATTCAGCCTGGCCATCCCTCACGCATGGGCAAAATATGCAGGCGAAAAAATCCTCAGCCGGACGTACAGGCTGCTTATGTTCTTTGCGATTATCGCATCGCCAATTCTATACATCTTCAGACTATACGACGGCTTTATCCGGCGGCTGGCCGGTATCGCCGAAACAACGCCGGAAGAACAACACGAAGAAAAACAGGAAGAATTCCTGACAGGCCTCGAACAGCATAAAACCGAGGGCGTGCTTGACGAAGAAGAGCAGGAGATGATCGAAAATGTGCTGGAGCTGCGCAGCAGCACGGCCGACGAAATTATGACGCCCCGAACGGACATCGTCGCCGCCGAGGTTAATTCCCATTTGCAGCAGGTTCTGGAAGTCATTACGTCCGGCGGCCATACGCGAATACCGGTTTACGAAGATAATATAGATAACATAGTCGGCCTTATTTACGCCAAGGACCTGCTGGCAGAGATCGGCAAAGACCCGGCTGATTTCAATCTTCGGGAAAAGATGAGGAAAGTTTACTTCGTACCCGAAACTAAACCTCTGCGCGTGTTGCTGCACGAGTTTCAGAATCAGAAACTGCACATCTCCATCGTGCTTGACGAATACGGCGGGACGGCCGGCATCGTGACGCTGGAGGACATTCTCGAAGAGCTTGTCGGCGAAATCACCGATGAGTACGAGGAAACGCCCGCAGAACCTGTAAAGAAAATCGATCAAAACACGATCGAGGCCGACGCCAGAACGTACATCGACGACCTGAACGACGAGTTCGAGCTGAACCTGCCCGAAGACGAAGATTACGAGACCGTCGGCGGTTTTGTCTTCTCCCGACTGGGCTATATTCCGAAAGCCGACGAAAGCTTCGATTACGAGAACCTGAAGTTCACCATCGCCTCGGCCGAAGCCAGAAAAATAAAACGAATCAAAATCCAGAAAATTTAAAATGGGTAGGGGCCCGCCCCATGTGACGGCCCTGGGCAGCACCGCAAGGCGTCCCTAACGGGAGCACGCGGGCCTGTCCCTACAGTACAATCATGCTGACCAAGGACCTGGCTATCTGCATACGCGCAATCGATTATTCAGAAACATCTCAGATTGTCTCGTTTTTTACCAGGGCAGCCGGCAAAATCGATGCCATTGCGAAAGGCTCAAAACGACCCAAATCGCCCTTCGACGGGCCCATCGAAGTACTCTCGCACGGAAACATTGTCTTTATCGACTCGAACAGAGAGAAACTCGCCACCCTTACCGAATTTCAGCAGCAGCCGGTCCTACGAAATCTGTACAGCAATCTTTTTGTTTTACACTGCTGTCTTTTCGGCGCCGAACTGTTAAATAAGCTGACAGATGATTATGACCCTCACCCCGGGCTGTTCGACGGTTTTCTGGAATTCCTGCAAAATGCCAACGGGCAGCATTCAGCGGGCGGCCGGCAGCGTGATATCCTGGCCCTGCTTATATTATTCCAGTTAACACTGCTAAAAGAAATCGGGCTCCAGCCCATTCTCAGTCATTGTGTAAACTGCAAAACGAGTTACTCCACAAGACGCCTTACGGCGGAGTCACGGGCCGCGGGCAACGAACTTTATTTCAGCAGCTCAGCCAACGGGCTGATTTGCAGAGATTGCGAGCCGGGTTTCCCCGACAAAATCAGGCTCACGAAAAAAGCTTCAGCCTGTCTGGTCAGCCTGAAGCAGATAACCGATTCCGAGGAAAAAACACTTAAGGAGATTGAAAAGGTACTAATCAACCACCTGACGTTGTTGCTCGGCAGAACACCAAAGATGGCCAAGCATATTCTCGGAAACTGATTTTCCGCCGGCACGTATCGGCGCCAAACAACTTAACGTACTTGCATGGTTGAAAAAGAATACAACACAGAACCGCGGTTCGGGAACAGCACGGCGAAGTTTGTCGCCACAATGCGAAGGCATCTGGAAAACAGATACGCTCCGCTGGTCATAGCCGGGATAGCCGCGGTGATTATGCTTCCCGCTTTAAATGCCGGGCTGATACAGGACGACCTGCTTCACCATATAAGGCTCGTCGAACCATCCCAATTGCCGAAGGAGCTTTCCGGCACCGGCTTGATCGACCCGAATGCGGGCAGTCTGCCGGTGGCGCTACGCGATATGCACTCTTTCACCCGCAGCCGTGAGGATACCGCCAAACTGATAGAGTCGGGTCTTTGCCCATGGTGGACGGCGCGAGATTTTCGGTTGGCGAACTTCCGACCGCTGGACAGCTTCACTCACTGGCTGGACTATCGCATGTTCCCGGATTCACCGCCCCTGATGCATTTGCACAATATTATCTGGTTCACGGCGGTGGTGTTTCTGCTGTCCATTTTGTACCGGCAATTCATAGCCCCAATCTGGATGGCGACTTTGGCGGCACTTCTTTACAGCATCGATGACAGCAACTACTTCCCCGCGATGTGGATAGCAAACAGAAACCTGCTGCTGGCTCTGCTGTTCTCAATTATCACCCTGCTGCTGCACGACAAATGGCGGCGGCATCACTCCCTGGCGGCGGGTGTTGCCGCACCGTTCACACTGCTGCTGTCTTTGCTGTCCACCGAAGCAGGAATAGCTACCTCCGCTTACCTTTTCGCTTACGCCCTTATCATCGATCGTGAAAGCCGGATTCGAAGGATCGTCAGCCTGGCTCCGGCTTTCGTCGTGATTGCAGCCTGGCGGATTATGTACAATGCGCTCGGATACGGAGCGGCGGCAAGCGGTTTTGTCATCGACCCGGGACGCGAGCCTATGCGTTACGCGCAGGCCGTGCTGGAGCGCGCACCGGTACTCCTTTCCGGCCAGTGGGGTGGAACTCCCGCCGAGATGCTTAACATGTTTTCAGAATACGCCGGTGCATGGTATTTGCTCGCCTCTGTACTGTATCTGACCTTAATTGTGCTTGTCTTTATTCCGCTGCTGCGTAAAAACCGTGTCGCGCTCTTCTGGTTTATTGGAATGCTGCTCTGCATCCTGCCGATCTGTGCGACCAGCCCGATGAACCGCAACCTGCTCTTTGTAGCAATCGGAGCTTTCGGAGTTATGACACAGTTCATCGGCGGATTGTTTGCCGAAGAAAACTGGGTACCGGGATCGCGCTACTGGCGAGTTCCGGCGATGATACTTTGTGCGGCACTGATTTTTGTTCACGCAGGCTTCGCCATCGTATCCCGGGCAAGAGCACCGAAAATGGTGTCTTTTGTCTTTAATACTTTTTATTCAACGATTAATGTGAACCCCGCCGACGACCTGACAGGTAAAATTCTCGTGGTTGTCAATGCCCCCAATCCGTTTTTGTTTCTCGGTTTGCCCCCTCTAAGAGATTACTGGGATCAATCGATTCCGGCGAAAACCCGCCTTCTGGTTCCGGGTTATAATCCTTTGAAGATAACCCGCACGGGCGAAAAAACGCTGCTAATTGAAACTCAGGCCGGCAGCCTTCTGAAAACATATCCTCCCCATAAAGACATCAAGCCGAACTTCGTCAATTTCTATCACGAGCTCACCAGCCTGTTCCGCCCGGCCGAAATGCCGTTCGCTCCGGGCGAGAAGACGGAACTGACCGACATGTCGGCGGAAGTCATCAGCGTGGACGCCTATGGTCAACCGAAAACGGTTCGATTCGATTTCAACGTTTCTTTAGACGACCCGGCCCTCCACTGGCAGCAGTGGAACTGGAAAAAAAGCGGCTTCGGCTCCTACTCCACATTCGAAATACCCGCTATCAGAGAAACTTCCTATACACCTGGGGCATTCGGCGAGATGTAAATCTACCCTTCACTCTTATCAAAAAGTTCCGGTTCAGCAGGTGCGCTTTTCTTCTTGTGCGGCTTTATGCCGAGGTGTTCACAGGCTTGGGGTGTGATTTCTCTGCCGCGTTTGGTTCGGCGGAGGAAGCCGATTTGCAGCAGGTAGGGCTCCACGACGTCTTCGAGTGTGTCCCGTTCTTCGCCGAGGGTTGCGGCGATTGCGTCGATGCCCGCCGGGCCGCCGTTATAGACATTTACCAGCGCTCGTAAAAAAGCCCTGTCCAGCTCGTCCAGGCCCAATGAATCAATCTGCTCCATTTTCAGCGAGCTTTCGACAATTTCCGAGCTGAGGATGCCGGAGCCTTTAACCTGTGCATAGTCACGGACTCGCTTTAGGAGGCGGTTGGCTACTCTCGGCGTGCCGCGGGAGCGGTTCGCGATCAATTCCAGCGTCCCGTCCTCGCATTGCAGTTGCAGCAATTCGGCGGACCTGACCAGAATTTCGGTCAGCTCTTCGCTGTTGTAGAAGTCCAGGTGGTATAGCATTCCGAACCGGCTGCGAAGCGGGGCGCTGAGCAGTCCCGCCCGCGTGGTAGCGCCAATCAGGGTGAATTGTTTTAGCGGGAAGTTTATCGTTTTTGCGTGCAGGCCGCTGTCGACTGTGAAATCGACCTTGAAATCCTCCATCGCGGGATAAATAAATTCTTCGACAAGAGTGCTCAGCCGGTGAATTTCGTCGATAAAGAGGACATCACCGGTATTTATATTGCTCAGAAGGCCCATTACGTCGCCGGCCTTTGCTAGGGCCGGGCCGGATGAGCACCGTATCCGCGCCCCCATCTCGTTGGCCACGACGTTCGCCAGCGTCGTTTTGCCGAGTCCGGGCGGGCCGTAGAATAGAATATGCTCCAGCGGCTCGGATCTCTGCCTTGCCGCTGCGATGGCTATTGCGACCTTTTCCCTGACGTTCTGCTGGCCCACACATTCATCAAGAGACTTCGGCCGGAGCGAGATATTGAAATTCTCCTCGGCCTCGTTCAAAGATTGCCCGCCTATGATTCTGCCTATAGCCATGATTTCAGTTTTGAGTTTTTAATTTTGAGTTTTAAGTTTATTAGACTTCGACACCCTGTTTTAATCTGTATACCAGGGGCACGAGCGCCTCGGCCGATTTTATATCGGGATGCTTTCGGCAGGCCAGTTCGACCATCTCCATCGCTTCGTTGCGTTTCTCGCCCCAGGCGATGAGAATCTCCAAGGCCTCGATCTGGAAGGGTTTGAATCCGGCCGCCTGACGGGCCGGTTCGGCTCCGGCGGCAAATGACTGAAGCTTGCCTTTCAGCTCGGCGACAATCTGCTGAGCCATTCGCTTGCCTATCGCCGGCAGTGACATGAGGGTCTTGTCGTCAGCGTTCTCGATCGCCGCGGCGATGGTGCCTATTGGCATGCTCAGAGACCGCAATCCCTTCTTGATGCCCATCCCTTTAACGCTGATATATTTCGTGAAAAAGTCCCTCTCGCCCGTACTCAAAAAACCGACCATTCTCGGTATCATGTTTCCGCCGCCCGGCGTGCCCTCGTAATACTCCATCGTGCAAAGAGTCACGTCCGAGCCGACCCGGCCGGACAGGGCGCTGACACAATAGCCCGGCAGCATGACCTCATATCCAACCGCCCCGACCTGAACCAGGCAGCAGTCGGTATCGAGCTTAATAAGTTTACCTTCAATCAGCGCTATCATGTATCAATTGACTATTGACTATTTTATATTGATTATTTTTTGAACCTTTTCAGCCGTTACTTATTATAAACAACGCTTTTTGACGAATTCGCACAGCACATCGCGGCGGCGATGGCATCGGCCACGTCGTTCGGCTCGGGCGGCTCCAGCAGGCACAGAATGGTCTGAATGGTTCGCTGCACCTGCTCCTTCGACGCCCTGCCGTTTCCGGTAATCGATTTTTTTATGCGCGTGGCACTGAAACTTCTGACCTCAATCGCCGCTTCGGCACACTTTTGCAGTATAACACCTCTTGCGTGTCCCATCAATATCGCCGTTTTCGGATGGGCATAATGCGAGTACAATTCTTCGACTGCAACGACGCCCGGGCTGAGACTCTTAAGCAGCGACGCCGTATCGTCGGCTATCCTGTTCAATCGCTGCTCCAAAGCCAGGTCGGCAGGCGTGCGAACGACTCCCGCCTCAATCAATTTCTCCCCATCCGGCCCAATCTCCAGGCAGGCATACCCGCAGACGAGCAGACCCGGATCTATGCCGAGAAACCTCATTTCATTCTCCAGGTAGTCTTTTCCGGCGTATCTTCCAGCACTATTCCCATCTCATCCAGCTTATTGCGAAGTTCGTCCGCTTTGGCAAAATCCTTCTCCTTTCGCGCCTGGTTTCGCTGGTCTATCAGAACGTTAACCAGCTTGTCCATCAGTTCGTCGTCACCCCCCGCCGCTTCCAGGTACTCGTCTTTTACGATACCAAGAACGTCTCCGCCCAACCTGCTGAATAAATCATTAACCGCACCAAGAGTTTGAGCGGTTGCGTTGCCGTCCTGGAGCAGATTGTTTGCCAGGCGAACCAGATCGAACATGACCGACAGGGCAACCGAGGTATTCAGGTCATCGTTCATCGCCGCTTCGAATCTGGCCCTCAACTGCTCAAGCTGCTCTGCTACTTCGTTGTCGAGCTCGCCATCGGCGGCACCGCTTATCGCCTTTCGTACAGCTTTGACTGTCTCGGTAATTCTTCCATAGCCGCTCCGGGCAGCAAACAGCGCCGCATCCGAGAAGTCCAGCGGGCTCCTGTAATGGCTGTTCAAAATCAATTGCCTTACCGCCAACGGATCGTAGCTTCGGGTTAATCTCTCGTGGGCGCCGCTGAAGGCCTGCTTTAGCGTGATGAAATTATTCAGGCTCTTACCCATTTTCTGCCCGTCCACGGTGACCATATTGTTGTGCAGCCAGTAGCGAACGAACGGCACGCCGTTGGCCGCCTCGGACTGGGCGATTTCGCACTCGTGGTGCGGGAACTGGTTCTCCAGGCCGCCGCCGTGGATGTCGATGGTCGCGCCAAGGTATTTCATGCTCATTACCGAGCATTCCAGGTGCCAGCCGGGATAACCCTGCCCCCAGGGGCTGGGCCACTGCATAATATGGTTGGGCTCGGCCTTCTTCCAGAGCGCGAAATCGGCCGGGTTCTTTTTGTCCGGCGAGACTTCGACGCGTGCACCGGCCATCATTTCCTCGATATTCCTGCCGGAAAGCTTGCCGTAGTCCTTGAATTTTGTCACATCGAAATAAACCGAGCCGTTGACCTCGTAAGCGCAGCCTTTTTCAAGAAGCGTTTTTACCAGTTCGATCTGCTCGATGATATGGCCGCTGGCTCGCGGGCTGATATCCGGCCGGACGCAGTTCAATTCGTCCATGTCCGCAAAGTAGCTTCGAGTATAAGATTCGGCCAGTGCCATCGGATGCACCTTCTCTCTTTTGGCCGCCTCGCCGATCTTGTCCTCGCCTTCATCCGCATCGTCGGTCAGGTGGCCGACGTCGGTTATATTCTGTACATAAGTAACGGCGTATCCGAGATAGCGAAGATATCGAACCAGAATATCGAAGCTGACGTAACTTTTCGCATGCCCCAGATGGGCGTGACCATAAACGGTCGGCCCGCAGACGTATATCCCGACCCTGCCTTCCTGCAACGGCTCAAATGGTTCTTTCCTCCTCGTCAAGCTGTTATAAAGCTGCAATACCATATAATCCTTCCATTGACTATTTTTCCGTTTTCCCGCCTTCCTGCCCGGAGCAAGATTGACGGATTTCTGATATGCTCAACTTCTCAATAGCCAATATTCAATTGTAAATAGTCAATTATAACGTTCTTCTTCTTTTCTTTCTTATCAGTGCCGTTGCCGTGGCGGCCATAGCCTCGCCGGCTCCTATATCGCCGAACTCTTCGTTGGTCTTGGCCTTGACGTTCACGGCGGTAAAATCGATGCCCAAAAGCCCCGCAATGCATCGTTTCATCTGGCCCTTGAACGGCCCGAGCTTCGGCTCTTCCGTATGTATAATCAAATCAACGTTGACCACTTCCCACTTTTTTTCTTCAAGCTGCTCTTTTACTACAAACAGGAGCTCTTTACTGTCGACATCCTTCAAGGCCGGATCGGTATCGGGAAACAATGTCCCTATATCACCCATCCCGCTGGCGCCGAGCAGGGCATCGATCACGGCGTGCAGGCCCACATCTCCGTCGCTGTGGCCCGCCAGGCCCGCCGGGTACGGAACATAGACTCCGCAGAGCATCAGCTTTCTGCCCTCAACTATCCTGTGAATGTCAGTGCCGATACCTATCCGATATCCGGCGTCTTGCTCCTCAATCACAGTATCCCCTTTGTGCTTGGGACGTCCGTCCCGAGAACGCTAACGGCCGCATGCAGCGCCTTGCCAAGCCCTTTGAAAATCGCCTCGGCAATATGGTGGCTGTTCGTGCCGTACGGCACGTTGATATGCAGATTGAACCTGCCGGTGTTCGAAAAGCTCCGCAGCATTTCTTCGAGGCACTCGACGTCAAAGTCGCCGATTTTATCCGTTCGATATTCGACGTTATACACGCAGGCCGGCCTGCCGGACAAATCCACCGAGACATTGGCCAGCGCATCCTCCATTGGCACGGAGCTGTGGCCGTACCGGGCGATTCCTTTTTTGTCGCCGAGGGCCTTGAGCAAACATTCGCCCAGGCAAATCGCGATATCTTCGACCGTATGGTGCGCATCGACTTGGAGATCGCCTTTGGCTTTGACTACAAGGTCGATTCCGCTGTGCTTGCTCAGGTGCGTGAGCATGTGGTCCAGAAAGCCGACGCCGCTGTCAATTTCATATTTACCGGCGCCGTCCAGATTAAGCTCGACGGTTACATCGGTTTCTTTCGTTTGCCTGTGAATCTCAGCCGTTCGCTGTTCCATAATCATTTCCTTTTGTAGGGGCAGGCCCGTGTGCCTGCCCTGGGCAACCACACAGGGTTGTCCCTACGCCTGCAAGATTTCTTTCAACGCCAAAATGACTTCATCGTTTTGTTCGGGGGTACCGACCGTTATCCTCAACTTATTTTCCAGCCCGGGCAGGTCAAAGTACCTGATGTAAATATTTCGCTGCACCAGCTTATCATAAATAACTCTGGCCGGACAATCCTTAGTCTCAGCAAGAACAAAATTCGAGTAGCTGCGCATCACATCGAATTTCAAAGCGCGGAGCTGCGCAGTTAATAAATCGCGTGCTTTTTTCACTTTCTCGACCGTCTGCCTGAAATACTCCTGGTCTTTTATCGCCGCGGTCGCCACCGCGATAGCGACAGCATCGACGTTGTAGGAATCCTTGACCTTCAGCAATCCGGATATCAAATCGGCCGAGGCAATAGCATAGCCGAAACGCAGCCCGGCAAGACCGTAGCCTTTGCTCATAGAGCGAAGGATAATTACATTATCGAAGTCTTTAACCAGTCCGGCACAATTTTCATCGGCAAAATCCACGTAGGCCTCGTCAATCAAGAGCACGCCGGAAAGCTCATCGGCCAGCGAGGCCATCTCTCCGACACTTACAAAACTGCCGCTCGGCGCGTTAGGATTGCAGACGATAGTCAAAGCGGCGCCTGTTTTTATTAATTCGACCGGCAGATTGAACTCGTGGTCGAACGGCACCTCTATAGCCCTGCAATTTTGCAGATTCGCCAGCACGGGATAAAGCGAATACGTCGGAATCGGGTACGCGACGGGGCGGTTTTCATCACAGAAAGCACGAAAAGCGATAGTGAGCAAATCGTCACCGCCGTTGCAGCACATTATATTTTCCGGACCTACCCCGTGGACTTCCGCGGCGGCTTCTCGAAACGCAGTTCCAACAGGATCAGGATACCGCCGAAGCTGCTCTGCATTGAGTTTATTCAGAGCCTCTACGGCCTGAGGCGAGGGCAAATACGGATTTTCATTGGTATTGAGCTTTATTATATCCACCAACTTCGGCTGAAAACCCGGCTCGTAACCTTTTAACTCAGCAATATTATCCCGAAAATAAACCATAACAACTCCAACATATTCCAGCTTCAGATTATACGGATATTCGCACAGAAGTGAAAGTGAAGTTTTGTTGTATTTATTACTTTAGATGTAATAATCAATCATAAAAGCCGAATTCGTACCCCGAATCGAATAGGGCGACGATATTTTCAGGGGGGACACCAACCTGGATGTTGTGGACGTTATTGAATATGTAGCCGCCGCCGGGTTTGAAAACTTCGAGATTTGCCCGCACGTGGTCTTTGATTTGACCCGGCTCAGCAAAGGGTAATACATGCTGGGTGTCGATTGCGCCGCCCCAGAAGACAAGCTGCTTTCCGAATTGCTCTTTCAACTTTCTCGGGTCCATATCAACAAGGCCGATTTGGACGGGATTGAGGATATCTATCCCGTTGTCGATAAGCTCCGGGATATATTTATAACAGGCACCGCAGGTATGATACCAGATTTTTGCATTCGTTAAGGATTTGATGTGCCGGACGAGCTTTTTCTGCCTGGGTTTTACTACTTTACGGTAGAAATCCGGCGAAAACAGAGGCCCACTCTGACCTGTGAGGTCGTCTCCTATCATCACGATGTCTATAATGTCACCCACTTCGGCCATAAAACCGTCGAAGTAGCCCAGCCAGAATTTAAGCATCTTATCGAGAAGGGCTTCACAAAATCCGGGATTTTCGATCATGTCCGTGAACCATCGTTCGAGGCCTCGCATATACCAGCAAATCTCGTAAACGACGCCGCCGATTCCGGTCGATATCGCATACGGTGTTTGGCTGCGCAGT
>Ga0209121_10002312_pt1 | contig 19452 bp, 17 predicted proteins | sample Cruoilmetagenom3_FD_187292 | JGI IMG/M metagenome (GOLD analysis project Ga0209121, IMG submission 187292) | Oil polluted marine microbial communities from Coal Oil Point, Santa Barbara, California, USA - Sample 3 (SPAdes) (version 2) | ecosystem: Environmental > Aquatic > Marine > Oil seeps ...
CTTCTGTGGTGTTGATGTTTTGAACATTTGAATATTAGAAATTCGGATTTGTTTCGCATTTAGTGCTTCGAATTTCGAATTTCCAGTTTATCTGGGTTAAGAGTGAAAAATGAAAAGTGAAGAGTTTGTTTTTTTAACTTTTCATTTTTCACTCTTCACTTTTAATTGTTGTTATGGAGAGATGTCCGAGCTGGCTTAAGGAGCACGACTGGAAATCGTGTGTATGCCCAAAAAGGTGTACCGGGGGTTCGAATCCCCCTCTCTCCGCCATTTAATGATAGCCGGGTCCCGTGCAACGGAGGGTTGTGAACCCCGTCAGGTCCGGGAGGAAGCAGCGGCAGCAATTTCCTTTGTGTGCTGCGGGGAAACCTGGCTATCTTTTTTATTGCAAAATCACACCTTAATGCGGCAAGGCCGCAAAGTTAACAGGGATCAGGGATCAGTTAAAGATTAATATTTCAATTAATTATGAAAAAGACAACGGTCACCCATTGGGCTTTCGGCACGATGAAACATGTTGTAAAAACACCGCTAATCCCTGATACCTGATACCAGCATCTGCATAAAAACGCAGTTGTTGAGAATAAAGAATCTAAAGTTTTCCTTTTCAGGAGTATTACATGGGTTATCTCGTTCTGGCCCGAAAGTGTAGACCTCAAGTTTTTGAAGATGTTGTAGGGCAGGATCATGTTGTAAGGACCCTTAAAAACGCCCTACGATATAATCGTGTCGCCCACGCTTTTATGTTCAGCGGCCCGAGAGGTGTGGGAAAAACGTCTGTAGCCCGCATCCTGTCCAAGGCAATTAATTGTGTACAGGGACCGTCCGAAATTCCCTGTAATGAATGTACCAATTGCAAGGAGATTACCGACGGGATATCAATGGATGTTCGAGAGATTGATGGAGCATCCAACAGGGGGATTGATGAGATAAGGGAACTAAGAGAAAACATTAAATTTTCTCCTGTATCATCACGTTATAAGGTATATATTATTGATGAAGTTCATATGTTGACACAACCGGCCTTCAATGCACTCCTTAAAACGCTCGAAGAACCTCCCCCTCATGTAATCTTTATGTTCGCCACGACAGAAATCCATAAAGTTCCCTCGACCATCCTTTCCAGATGCCAGCATTTTGACTTCAGGCGGGTATCGACCATGCAAATTGCCGACAATCTCAGGCAGATTGCGACTTCAGAGGGGATCAGTGTCAGTGATAACGGGTTGATCTGGATTGCCCAGGGTGGAGAGGGAAGTATCAGGGATGCCCAGAGCATCTTCGATCAGCTAATATCTTATGCTGGTACCGATATTAAAGACAGTGATATAGGAGAACTTCTCGGTCTCAAAGACAGAAGTTTTCTTTTTGATATTTCCAGGGCAGTCCTTGAGAGGAATACCGGTGATTGTTTGAAGATCATCGATGAAGGGTATTACGCAGGTGTGGATATGAAGCAGTTCTATCAGATGCTTCTCCACCATTTTATGAATCTGCTGATGGTAAAAATAACAGGGGAGGGCCATGTCCTTGTCGATATTCCCCATGACGAAATAAGGGAACTTTCGAAACAGGCAGATGGGACTTCAAGAGAAACACTGCAGCGTTTACTTGAGATCCTGATGGCCGAAGAAGAAGATATAAAAAAGAGTCTCGATCCACGGTTAAACCTTGAATTTATCCTGGTCAGGATGGCCTATCTTGAACCTATGATACCGGTTGATGAGATCCTGTCAAAAATGGAGCGTCTGGAAAAAAGGCTTTCTTCAAAGGCGGGAGAGGGGCGAAGGGGCATGCCCCCTGATAACAACTTATCCGATTCTGATCTTGACACAAAGGCAAAAAAGGAAAGTGATGCAGAGAATATTCCCGGGGCTAATCTATGGAAAAATTACAAAAATTTTATAAAGAAGAAAAACCCTCTTCTCTGGTCCAAAATTGACCCCGGTACATTTCTCGGTTATGAGAACAGATGCCTGAAAATAGGTTTTCCTGCAGGATATATCTTTCTGGATGATATTACAGAAAAATCTCAAATGGATCGCCTGACCGGTATATCGAGTGAATTCTTTCAGGATAATATAACTATAAAGATAGAATTGCTAACAGAGGGGTCTAAAGAATATAATAATGTGATATCCAATGGCTTTAATAATAGAAAAAATATAAATAATATTAAAAATGAAGCATTGAACCATCCATTGGTACAGAAGGTTATGGATGTGTTTGAAGGTGCCGAACTGTGTGAGGTTATTTCAAGAGTCAAAGATACCTAATGCGGCAAAGCCGCAAGGGCTGAGCAACGAGCAATGAGGACTAAAGAATTAAAGATTAATTGTTCCTGCCTTTTTTTTACAAGAACTTTACAGTTAAGAGACTAAGCATTTAATTATTGATTTTAAACAGGAGGTAAAAACAGTGGCCAATTTTCAAAAAATTATGAAGCAGGCCCAAAAGATGCAGGAAAAGATGATGCAGGCTCAGGAAGAGCTGGCATCCAAAACAGTGGAGGCTGCAGCCGGTGGAGGAATGGTAGCCGTCGTTGTCAACGGGAAATTCGAGCTTGTGTCATTGAGAATCGAAAAGGAAGTTGTTGATCCGGAAGATATTGAAATGCTTCAGGATTTAATTATTGCTGCAGTAAACGAAGGGATACGTATGGCCCAGGAGATGTCAGCGACTGAAATGTCGAAGATTACAGGCGGGCTTAATCTCAATATTCCCGGATTAACATAAAGGGTTTCTCGGTATGACAGGTTATGCACCCCCGATAAGACGTCTTATTAAGGAATTAAGCAGATTTCCCGGTGTTGGGGAGAAAACGGCGACGAGATTGGCCTTATTTATTCTGAGCGCTCCCGAGGAAGAAGCGATCAGGCTCGCTGAGAGTATTATTGAGGTCAAGCGAAAAATCCGTTTATGTCCCATTTGCTTTAATCTGACTGACCGGGAACTCTGCGAGATTTGCAGAGATACCTCAAGGGATAAAGAAATCATTTGTGTCGTATCCGATCCGGATTCCCTCGTAGCTATTGAAGAAAGTGGAAGTTTCAGGGGAACATACCACGTCCTCCACGGGTTATTATCTCCCATTGATGGAATAGGGCCGGATAGCCTGAGGCTGCAGGAACTCCTGGACAGAATCGCAAAAAACGATGTTGGAGAAGTTATTCTGGCTACCAATCCAAGTGTTCGGGGAGAGTCTACGGCACTTCTCATTGCTAAACTCCTCAAAGACAAGGATGTAAAGATTACAAGGATTGCTCTCGGAATTCCCGTCGGAGGAGATCTTAAATACACGGATAAAATGACCATGGCAAAGGCTATCGAATTCCGTCGAGGGGTATAGGAGAGTGTTTCCATGAGTTCTTTTAGAGAGATTTCCTGCGACACGATAACAAAAACGGTACGAGAACTTTTTCTGGATGCGAATACGGTTCTGGGAGAGGATGTCCTTTCTGCAGTTGAGAAATCTATTGCCCGTGAAGAATCAGAACTGGCACGATACGCACTTGAAAAAATAGAGGAAAACGCAAAAGTCGCAAGAGAAACATCTGCACCACTCTGCCAGGATACGGGTCTTGCGGTTCTGTTTGTAGAACTGGGACAGGATATCCATATTGCGGGTGGGAATTTTGATGAGGCTATCCAGAGAGGAGTCAGAGAAGCTTACAAGGACGGGTTCTTGAGAAAGTCAGTATGTGATCCTCTATCGAGAAAAAATACGGGGGACAACACTCCCGCAATAATTCATACAGAAATTGTAGATGGAAACAGCATAAAAATCACTGCCATGCCGAAAGGTGGAGGGAGTGAAAATATGAGCAGTTGCACCATGCTTCTCCCTGCAGCAGGTGCGGAAGGATTAAAGAAGTATATAGTGGAGAAGGTTGCCCAGGCCGGGTCCAATCCCTGTCCACCTGTCATTGTTGGAATAGGCATAGGGGGTTCCATAGAAAAATCAGCCATCCTGGCAAAAAAGGCACTTTTGCGAACTGTTGGAGAACACAATCAAAGTGATGGCCGATTATCGGAATTAGAAGATGAAATCCTTGAGGAAATCAACAGACTGGGCATAGGTCCTCAGGGATATGGTGGAAGGACAACTGCCCTTGCTGTTCATATAGAAATGATGCCCTGCCATATTGCAAGTCTGCCGGTAACGATCAATATTCAGTGTCATGTCGCACGGCATAAAGAAGCAGTTATTTGAGAAATAAAAGTTCGTCTTTTTGTTTAAATTTAGAATTCAAAATTGATGGACTCGTAAAAAGTCTGTCATTCCCGTGAAAACGGGAATCCATAAATAGCTAAGCATTTGAAAAGACTGGATTCCCGCCTATGCGGGAATGACAAAAAGGGTAGGAATTCGACTTTTTACGAGACTGTCAAAATTAAAAATTCATAATTCTTTTTCTGGTGGGTGGAGTAAAACGAGAGCTAAAGAGATATATCGATGAAGAACTCCATAGAAATTCATACGCCCCTTACGGATACGATCTGTGAGGAACTGAATGTGGGAGACCTGGTTCTCTTAAGCGGTGAGGTTATTACAGGAAGGGACACGGCCCACAAAAGACTGTATGAATCAATACTTCAAGATGAGAGATTGCCTGTCAGCCTGGAAGGAAAAATCATTTTTTATGCGGCACCAACACCTGCCAGGCCGGGCCAGCCTATAGGTTCTATAGGTCCCACGACAAGTAGCCGCATGGATCAATATACACCGAAGCTGATAGCGTCAGGATTAAAAGGAATGATAGGAAAGGGGAAAAGATCTGCTGAAGTAAGGGAAGCTATAAAAAGATATAAGGCTGTGTACTTCGGGGCCATGGGAGGTGTTGCGGCTTTATTGTCGAGGTGTGTAAAAAAAGCTGAGGTAATAGCCTACGGTGATCTCGGTCCGGAATCCATGATGCGTTTGGAAGTAGTGAACTTCCCCCTGGTGGTCGTCAATGATACTAAGGGAAGAGATCTCTATGAAGAAGCTGTAGAAAAATATCAGAGGCCTCTGAAAAATTTTCTTAAATAAAATATTGACATGGAATATCATATATATTAGTTAGCTTGATTATTATTCAACAATTCCAGCTCAAATAATTCTGTGTAAGGGAGAGTTACCTGATGATTGAGATAAGGTGGCATGGAAGAGGTGGTCAGGGCGCGGTTACATCGATTGAGATGCTTGCGCTGGCCGCCATTGAGGAAGGGGTGTATGCCCAGGGTTTCCCCAGCTTTGGTCCTGAAAGGAGAGGGGCTCCGGTGGCTGCGTTTAACCGGATTGATGACAAGCGAATAAAGGTAAGACACGCTATCTATAATCCCGATGTTGTGGTTGTCCTTGATGCGAGTCTTGTGGGTCTGGTTAATGTACTCGAAGGATTGAAACCGGAGGGCACGCTGGTTGTCAATACAACAAAATCCCCTGAAGAACTAAAAAAAGAACTGAATTTTAAGGGAACGATTGCCACAGTGGATGCATCGCACATAGCCAGACAAGAACTGGGCGTTCCCATAACGAACACAACAATGCTTGGAGCCCTTATTAAGGCAGTCCAACCGATCAAGCTTAAATCAGTGGAAGGTCCTCTGAAAGAGAGGTTTGGGAGGTTAGCTCCGAGAAACATAAAGGCCCTCAAAAGGGCTTATAATGAATTGAAAATATCATAATCAACTTAATTCATTTTGAGGTTTATCTATGAAAAAGAAAAAATGGCCTGAAACCTGGCAGGAAATAAATCCTGGTTGTATGGTGTTCGAACCTGCGAGTGCAAGAAGCTATCTCACGGGAAGCTGGAAAGCGCAGCACCCTGTTTGGGATGACTCCAAGTGTATTAAATGTGGGATCTGTTATATCTTCTGTCCTGAGGGGTGTGTATCCCAGGATGAAAAAGGATTCTTCAGGGCGGATCTTGATTACTGTAAGGGCTGTGGAATCTGTGCCCATGAATGCTGGCCGGGTGCCATAAAAATGGTTGAGGAGGGTTAATAATGGCAAAACGAGTTGGTATGGAGGTGGGAATCGCGGCAGCTGAGGCGGTGGGAATGTGCAATATCGACATGGCAGCCGTCTATCCGATTACTCCTCAATCTCATATTGCGGAACATCTGTCGGAGATCGTTGCTGACGGAAGAATTGATGCGGAGTTTGTGACCGTCGAGTCTGAACACACATCGATCAGTTGTGTGTCCGGAGCTTCCGCGACAGGAGCAAGAGTTTATACGGCTACAAGTTCCCAGGGGCTGCTGTACATGCATGAAATATTGCCCATCGTTTCTGCCATGAGGCTTCCCGTTGTTATGGCGAATGCCAACAGGGCCATATCGGGGCCTATTAATATATGGAATGATCACTCAGACATCATGCCCCAGAGAGACGCGGGATGGATCGTTTTTTTCGCGGATAATGGTCAGGAAGTTGTGGACATGACGATTCAATCCTTCAAGATTGCCGAAGATGACGACGTCATGCTTCCCATATGCCTGAATATGGATGGTTTTCAGCTCACACATACGGTAGAGCTTATTGAATTTCCGGATCAGAAAGAGGTGAATAAATTCCTTCCCCCGCGTAAACCTTTCGCGACGCTTCACCCGGATAATCCGATTTCCATGGGAACACTCGGTATGCCGGAAATTTACGCGGAGTCGAGGAAATCTCAGGACGAGGCCCTGAAAAATTCAAAGAAAACCATATTAAAGGTATGGGATGAGTGGGAAAAGATGTTTGGCCGCAGTTATAAGCCGGTCGAGACTTACCTTGCGGAGGATGCTGAAATCCTGCTGTTGACCATGGGTTCCATGAGTGAAACAGCGGAAATAGCCGTTGATGAATTACGAAAAAAGGGGTTGTCTGTCGGTCTGGTGAAATTGAGACTCTGGAGGCCCTTCCCCTTTGAGGAGCTTAAGGCGGCAGTGAAAAAGGCGAAATTGCTGATTGTTACGGATCGCGCGGTTTCCTTCGGCGGTTCCGGCGGGCCGGTTTTTATAGAAATCAAATCAGCGCTGTACCATGAAAAAGAACGCCCCCTGGTTTATAATTCTATTATAGGCCTTGGTGGACGGGATGTCGCTGTAACAGATTTTATAAAGCTCATCGAGGATGCGGCTAAAGCCGGGGAAAAAGGAATCATTAGAGATTACGAATTTTATGGAGTGAGGGGATAATGAATATTATAGAAAATTTTGATTTATTTGCCCCGAGGCTGGTTGATAAAAAGGAATATTTCTGTTCCGGTCACCGGGCGTGTCAGGGATGTGGTGAGGCACTGGCAATCCGATTGATGTGCAAGGCCCTTGGTCCTGATACGGTTATCGCGAATGGAACGGGGTGCATGGAGGTTATATCGAGTTTTTATCCCACGACAGCCTGGGATCTTCCCTGGATACATCTGGCATTTGAGAATGCCGCGGCGGTGGGTTCCGGTGTCGAAGCCGGATTAAAAGCATTGAGAAGAAAGGGAAGGATTCCGGATCGGGACGTAAAAGTGGTTGCCATAGCCGGGGACGGAGGCACCATGGACATCGGCATACAGTCCCTTTCAGGAGCCATGGAAAGAGGGCATGACATGCTCTATGTTTGCCTTGATAATGAGGCCTATATGAATACGGGGATTCAGCGTTCCAGCGGAACTCCCATGGGAGCAGCCACAACGACCTCTCCCGCCGGCAAGGTAGTTCCGGGAAAGCAGGAATGGAAGAAGAATGTTGCCGAGATCATGGTTGCCCACAATGTGCCTTACGTGGCTACGGCATGCCACAGTTATCCCCTGGATTTCATGAACAAGGTAAAAAAGGCCAGAAAGGTTAAAGGTCCGTCATATATACACTGTTTGTCAGTCTGCCCGACGGGATGGAGGAGTGCTTCCGAGGAAACAATCAAGCTGGGACGTCTGGCCGTTGAAACAGGTATATTTCCCCTTTATGAGGTGGAAGACGGTAAATATAAAATTACCATCGAAGTAGATGAGTTAAGGCCTGTTGAAGATTACCTGAATCGCCAGGGTCGATTCAGTCATCTCGCGCCGGATCAGATAGAAAATATCCAGGACAGAGTTTACCAGGAATATAATAAATTGATGGATAAGGTAAACGGTTTACACTCTTGGTCGGACTTAAAGTATGAGTGGGGATTGTTTGAATAGATCTTCCCTGTAATATAATACACAAGATAAGGTGGCTTAAGAATGGATAAAGTTGCATTTAGCAGTTGGAACGGTAAGATCGTGGATAACAGGAAGGGTAAAGTATCCAAGGCCTTAAAAGCCGCTGACATGAAATTACCCAAACTGTCGGACGGAAAGAAGGCTAAAGCCCTTATGGGTTGGAATGGTCTGGTGATGATGGATCCCAAAGCAGATGTCTTATCCCTGACCCTGAATTATCTGAAAGAGATAAGAAAACTTTCGTGCGGTGAATGTTCCGTTTGCATGATTGGCATCGATAAACTTTTGGATATGTTTGAGCTGATGACCGAAGGGTTTGGAGATAAAGAAATCCTTGCCGGGATGGAACAAATTGTTAAGGGGGTATCTGAAGGCGCGAAATGTGCTTTTGGTCAGTCTGCCCTGTTTCCTGTCCTGGATGCGGTTAAATACTATCAATCTGATTTTCTTGCTCTGATGAAGGGAGAAAAGAAACTGGGCGCGGGAAAGTACGAATCTGCCGTAACGGCTCCCTGCATAGAAGCATGCCCGGCCAGTTTAGACATTCCGGGCTACATTGAACTGATCAAAAACAATAAGTTTAAAGACTCACTCAAGCTGATTCGGGAAAATTGTATCCTTCCCGGTGTTGTAGGGCGTGTCTGTACTCATCCCTGTGAAGATGCCTGTGTGCGCAGTGATGTCGATGAACCTCTGGCCATCAGATTGCTGAAAAGAGCTGCCGCGGATTTTGATATTCAGGATGGGGGTGGTTCACTGAATGCCCCTGCCAGCGAAAAAGAAGAAAAGGTTGCCATCATCGGGGCGGGTCCGGCAGGGCTTGCTGCGGCCTATAACCTTCGCTCAATGGGTTATGGTGTAACGATCTTTGAGTCTTTGCCTCAGGCCGGCGGAATGGCCGCTGTGGGGATTCCCGAATATCGTCTTCCCCTGGATATCCTCAGTCACGAGATTGACCTGATCAAGAGAATGGGAGTTGAAATAAGACTCAATACAAAAGTGGAAAAACTCGACTTCAATAATTTGAAAAAGCAGGGCTATCAAGCTGTCTTTGTAGCGGTGGGTGCCCATCAAGGGAACAAGATGGGTGTCGAAGGGGAAGATCAGGAGTGCGAAGGCCTTGTCGATGGTGTTGAGTTTCTCAGGGATCTAAATCTTGGAAAGAAGATTGAGCCCAAAAAGAAAGTGCTCATCATCGGTGGTGGTGATGTTGCCATTGACTGTGCCCGCAGCTGTGTAAGGCTTGGGTTTAAAGACGTGGAGATTGTTTACAGAAGGTCCCGTGTTGAGATGCCTGCGAGGGATGAAGAAATAGAGGGAGCGGAAGAAGAAGGCATAAGCATCAGATATCTGACAGCTCCTCTGGAGATTAATACAAAAGATGGAAAGTTTGAAAGCCTGGGCTGTATCAAGATGAAACTCGGCAAACCTGACGAGAGCGGAAGAAAAAGACCTGTTCCTGTTAAAGGTTCCGAATTTACAATTGGTGCGGAAATGATCATAGCCGCGATAGGTCAGAGTCCGAAGCTGCCCGTGGTAACAGATAAGAAAAAACTCGGGACTACGGCGCGGGGAACCATAAAAACCGATCCTGTAAGTTATATGACAGAGGTTAAAGGGATCTTTGCCGGTGGTGACTGTGTTACCGGCGCGGCGACCCTGATAGAGGCTTTGAATGCGGGGAATCAAGTTGCCCGAAGTATCGATTGTTATCTTCAGGGAGGTCGCTTAAATGGAGAGATGTCCTTTGAAGGTGTTGATGTGGCAAAGCAGAGGGGGCAGGGCTTTATCGGAAAGAATCCGGCAAACAAGGTCAATCTTCTGGATAAAAAGAAGAGGGCTGGTGGTTTCGCCGAAATCGAAGGTGGATTTGATGCGGCTGAAGCAATGAAAGAAGCCCAGCGCTGTCTAAGATGTTACAGGGTTATGGTTTGGGAAACGGCCAGGTAATTGAGTTATATTTTGAAATCATACAAACAAGGGGAATGTGATGGTTAATATAGTAATAAACGGGCGTAAGGTCAGAGCAAAAGACGGTTCAACTATACTTGAGAATGCCCGGGATCTGAAACTGGATATTCCGACTCTTTGTCACCACGATGATCTCAGCCCATTCGGCGCCTGTCGACTCTGCACGGTGGAAGTAAAAGCAAATGGAAAATGGCAGATTACAACCTCCTGCAATACAGCAGTCGAAAACGGGATGGAAATCAGGACAAACTCAAGTAAAGCACTTGAAAGCCGTAAGATGGCTGCGGAATTGCTTTATTATAAATACCCGGAAACAGAAGCCGTAAGGGAAATCGCTGAAAAGCTGGGGGTAGATGTCTTTGAAGAAAAGGGTGAAGAAAACGACTGCATCCTCTGCGGGTTATGTGTAAGAGCATGCAAAGAGATCGTAGGTGTCAGCGCCCTTAAATTTCAGGACAGGGGTCTTGGTCGTGATCTGGAGGAACCTCAAATCGAATTTGATCCAAATGCCTGCATCGGCTGTGGTTCATGTGCTTATGTATGCCCCACGGGCTACGTTAAAATGGAATCAGAAGACGATAAGAGAATCATCTGGAACAAGGTCTTTAAGATGACACCCTGTAAGGTATGCGGAAGGTATTTTGCACCTGAGGACCAGTTAAAATATATCAGTAAGACAACGGGAGTACCGTTCAGCAATTTGACAACCTGTGTAAGCTGCAGGTAGATAAAAAATTATTGCAAATTCCTTTAGTCTCTGGTAGAAACCCGCTTTCGAATTTTATATTCCTCAGTAGCTCAGTTGGTAGAGCAGATGGCTGTTAACCATCGGGTCCGTGGTTCGAGTCCGCGCTGGGGAGCCAAAAATATAAGGCCCAATCTGAAAAGATTGGGCCTTTTTAATGAGTAAAAAGTATGTGGTACGTTTACATATGTAATAGGAAAGGTCAACTATATACTGGAATTACTACAAGTTTATCTCACCGGATGAACCAACATAGCGCTGAGCTGTTATATTCCGAAATTTATGAAGACAAACATGAAGCAGCAGGTCGAGAACGAGAGATCAAAGGGTGGCGTCGGGAGAAAAACTAGAGTTAACCAAAGGGTCAAGGTGAGCTTGTCCTGAATGAAATGAAGGGAGTCCGCGCTGGGGAGCCAGAAAATAAAAGCCCAATCTTACGAGATTGGGCTTTTACATTTGTCACGTTTAATTACCATTTCAGCCTTTCATTCCATCCCATCCGTTATTCTAAATAAATATGCGGTTTAGGCCCTTAATTGCAAGGTTCTTGCAAAAATTGTTTCGACGTGAGCTCAGTCGAAAGTACTTCGAGTTTTGAATTTCCAGTTTATCTAGGTTAGGAGGTAACTGTAGAATGATAAACTCCGGGGGTGGACAGGTTGGTTTGACTTGTAAGACGCGTTGTGCCCCTGCCAAGGCTGTAGATAAACTGCTGGAAGGTGTTTTTATCAAATTTACCTTTCAATACATCTTCCTTGATAAGACCGAGGGCATCGAAAGGTACCATGGCGCTGCGATAAGGCCTGTCATTATTTGTCAGGGCCTCGTAGCAATCGATGATTCCGAGGATCTGGGCAATCTCAGAAATCTTCTTCTTTTTTAACGGGTATCCGGAACCGTCCAGTTTCTCGTGGTGCTCCAGAGCGGCAAGAACGATATCCTTATCGCTGAAATTACAGGAACTCAGAATCTGATAGCCGATGGTCGTGTGACTCTTCATTTCATCAAATTCCGAATCGGTTAACTTTCGCGGGGCAACGAGAATGTCCCGGTTTACCTTGGTTTTGCCCACATCGTGAAGCAGTGCACCGATTCCGAGTGCCTTTGTCTGGGATGGACCCATGTTGGCATAGGATGCAAACGCCAGGCTGAATGCCATGACATTGATGGAGTGCAGGATCGTACTATAATCTTTGGTAGAAACATCAAGAAGCTGCTGTACAATATCCGCTTCTTTGGCATAGTCGCTTATCAAAATATCAATGGTACTGGAAACACCTTCCAAGCTTCCGCTTCGCGGTTCCATAAGCGTTTCCGCAACAATGTCCACCAACGTTTCCTTTATTTCCTCAGGCCTGCCGAACTTAACATTTTCCTTGAGCTTACAGTTAAAACCTCTTTGCGCTTCCTGGATACCCTGAATTTTGTCACCGCTGCGAATATACAGTTCTTCCGGAAGCAGGTTTTCACTGATACGCATGTCACAGAGAGTCTTTCCTGCAAGTTTGTACAGCACAAACTGATCATTGTCAGCGCGGACATAGAGGGCGGTCTGCACATAAAAGTGATATTGTGATTTTCGCGCCCTGATCATCTCGTCAGGCATAGCATTTACCCTCCAATGGTACGTGCAATGTTTACCAGTATATCGAACCTTTACTGGAAAAACTTAAATCGCGGTACTGAAAAATTTATGAATTTCTGTTGCGCAGATCCTCCAACCCGGTGCGGCACTTACATTTACAACAGAAAGAACGATTTGATTAATTTCAATGGACCATATGGAAGATATCAGAATAACGGTTATAAAAATAGTTCTTACCTTGCTAGTGTCGTGTCAAGTCTCGAGTGTCATTGCGAGCGAAGCGAAGCAATCTCCTGCTACTATAAGCTAACTTGGCATAATCCGAGAGATTGCCACGGCCTTCGGCCTCGCAATGACGAAGGCTTGTGCGTCATTGCAAACTTGACATGACACTAGGTGGCAGGAAAAAGTGATAAGGTCTTTGCAAAACTAAACGTTTGGCAAAGACCTTGTGATTTATCTCTTTCCAATATGAAGGATACCTTTTGTAATATTACACAGATGATCATTTAACCTTTCAATATCCGTCAAGATATCTGAAAAGATCAGTCCGGAATCACTGATGCAAGTTCCCTGTTCGAGTCTCGATAAATGATTGATTCTATACTGCATTATAAGTTCATCAATCTCCTCTTCAATGTTTAATGTAATGTTCGCAGCCTTATGGTCATCATAGTCAAGGGCTTTTTTGGTGTGTCTCATGAGAGTCTCCGTCTTGTCGAAGAGCCTTTCAAGTTCAACTACCGCCGGACCGGAAAAGTTCAGATCATACTCATAAGCTCTATGAGCCAATTTGGCAATGTCTTCACAATAATCGCCCACTTTTTCTATATCATTAACACTGTGAAGGATTGAAGGGACTGTGCTTCTCTGCTTTTCTGACAGTTCATTCTGAGTAATCTCAATGAGATATTCCGTTATATTCTTCTGCATTTCGTCAACAGATTCTTCATCAATGGAGATTTCATTTCTTTGCTTGTGATTGTATGCTATTACGCACTTTTGTACCTTTTCCAACATTTCCTGACAAATACTCAGCATAACAGAGAGTTCCTTGATGACGGCCTTGATTGCCAGATGAGGTGTTACGAGTAAGTTTCTGTCGAGAAATCTCGCTTCTTTTTTTTCATAGTCTTTTCCCGGGATCAGTTTGTTTAAAAGTTTTATAAAGAGCGGTACAAACGGGAGCAGAATAATAGTATTAACTATATTGAATATTGTGTGGGTATTGGCGATCTGTCTTGCAATATCGCCCGAGGTCAGCGGAATATAATGAATATAAAGGGGGACAAAAGGGATTACAATCAAGGTACCTATTATATTAAAAAGTGAATGACCCATGGCCAGTCTCTTGCTGGAGAGTTTTCCTCCGATGCTTGCAATGATTGCCGTAACACATGTACCGATATTGTCTCCCAGAACCAGGTAAATTGATGAAGGCAGATCAAGCAAGCCGACGGAAGCAAACGCAATCACCATTCCGATGGTCGTACTGCTGCTCTGCAAAATAACTGTAACGATTAGCCCTGCCAGAACTCCGAGGACAGGTTGTTTCCCGAAATGGAGGAAGATGTTCACGATAGTTTCGTTGTCCGCCAACGGTTTGACGGCGGAACTCATCGTTGCCAGTCCCAGAAATAAAATTCCGAATCCCAGTACTGCCAGACCTTTATTCTTGTTTTTGTTTTTCTTTGCAAACAGATAAACCAGCGCCCCGATAAATACGAAAAAGAATGCCGATTTGGTCAGTTTAAAGGCGATTAATTGCGCCGTAATCGTAGTGCCTATATTGGCCCCGAAAATAACCGGAAGAGCTGCTGTTAGCGTAATAAGCCCCGCGTTTAAGAATCCTATCAACAGGACAGAGGTTGCACTTGAACTTTGTATGATTGAAGTGACAAGAATGCCCAGTATGGCGGATTTGATTCTATTGGAGGTTATCTTTTCAAGAAGGTTTTTAAGTAAGCCCAGTGATAGTTTCCTCATTGAGTCGCTCAGGATATGAATCCCGAAGAGAAATAATCCCAAGCCTCCAACAAGTTCTAATATTATCCCTAAATCCATGTAGTTACCTGCAGCCAGTTGTCTGTGATAATAAGTTTATAATTGTTAGCAAAAGCTTTGAAAAAAAGCAACAGTATAAAATTAAATGCCTGGTGAAGAGGCGGAACCACATTGTTGTCCGGCGACCCAACCGGTTGAAAATGCGGCTTGCAGGTTATATCCGCCGGTGTCGGCCTCTACATCGAGTACTTCTCCGGCGAAATAAAGACCTTTCACCAGGCGCGATGCCATCGTGCGAGGATCAACTTCTTGTGTATCCACCCCGCCGGCAGTTATGATCGCCTCAGTAAAAGGACGGTATCCCGTTATATCAAGGCGAAAGTCTTTTAACCAGGTCCGAAGCCGTTTTCGTTCACTCGCTGTTATCTGGTGACCCATCTTGTCAGGTGAAATTCCTGTATAATCTATACAAACGGGGATCAATTTTCCGGGGAGCAGTCCCTTGAGCAGGGTACGAAAGTTCTGTTTGCCTTTTTCATCCAGATCGCGCAGAAGCCGTGCATCAAGTTTTCGATCTTCAAGGGCTGGTTTGAGATCAATAGAAAAGACCACTTTTCGGCCCAGACGCAATGTGTCCACAACGTGTCTGCTCAGGGAAAGAATGATCGGTCCGGAAAGGCCAAAGTCGGTAAAGAGCATTTCGCCCATTGCTTCTGTTTGCTTTTTGCCGCTTACCCATACTCGGGCAGTTACATTACGCAGGCTCAACCCCTGTAATCTGGTGGCAATATCACCGGCCGTTTCAAGAGGAACCAGCGCCGGTCGAACAGGAACGATTGTGTGTCCTGCCGATTTGGCCAGACGATACCCATCACCAGTTGATCCGGTAGCGGGATAAGACACCCCTCCGGTAGCGATGATTACACTGGCCGCGCGATATATTTGCCTGACGGAATTCGATTCCCCCGTTCGAAAAGAGGAAGGAGATAACTGTACCCCAACCACCCGTTTTCCTTCAATAAGCAACCGTTCTGCCTTTGATCCGGTATGCAGGGTGACGCCTTGATCGCGAGCCCGACGTACCAATGCATCTGTCACTTCCTGGGCTTCACCGCTGGCCGGGAAGACACGTCCTCCCCGTTCAACCACGGTTTGAACCCCCATTTTTTCAAGAAAAGCTATAAGTTCAGCCGTAAAAAACCGGGAGAAGGCCTGGCGGAGAAAACGTCCGTTGGGGCCAAAGTGTGTAATAAACTCGGACAATGGTGCTACATTAGTCAGGTTGCAGCGCCCCTTGCCGGTGATGCGCAGTTTCCGTCCCGGACGATCCATCTTTTCCAGGATGAGCGTGTCAGCACCCAATTCGGCAGACTGTATAGCAGCTATCAAACCGGCTGCGCCTCCTCCTATGACGATTACCTGGTGATTTTTCATACGTTACTTCGTTTTATCAATCATGGTGTTATTCTCGGACAGCCTCCCGGGTATTATATTCCCGGAATGATGACTAACGATACAGAAGTATATTTTCATAACAAAAAGAAAGGCATATAACCACTTATTTTTGGACTGTCCGGCGTAAGATCACTATCAACTCATTATACCCATGCTTTATAGTCTAATGTGCAATATTTCACAAAAAGAACACTCAAGAAGTGGGGAAAACAACCGATTATATTACTGTTAAAGCACTGAACCTGTCATTGGTTTTATGAGAACGAAGCAGCAGGGAGCATTATGGAAAAGATCTGTATAGTGAGAAGGAGGAAAAAGAGCACTCAGGAATTGGAAACTGAGACAGATTACATTGCTGATAATGAAATGACACCAACTCAAGGATTGAACGTGATTTCATCTCACGTGTTTGAGCATGGTATCGATGTCCACGAAAAGAAAGATTATTCGTATGAGGATTCAAGGGGGGATGAAAATCACATGATTTCACTTAATTTGACACCTGAACAGGGCAAGTTGCTTCGATCCGGTAACTTCGCCCAGTATTTGACGAATGGGATATCAAGAGGTGCGGCTCTCAGTGTGCAGCAGCATGAAGATGGGGAAATTTGCTTAAATTTTCATTTTGATAAGGTGAACACACTGAGAATGCTCAAATCGAGCCATGTGTGTGCCATGATGCAAGTCAGCAAAAGTTTTTTGATGAAACTTGTCAAAGAGCAAAAAATTAAAAGCTATAAAATAGGTAGACTCAGGCGTTTTTCGTTAGAAGATGTCCTGGAGTATCTCACAGGAAATGAGGAGCTTGCAAATTCAGAAAAACAAAGTCTTATGTAAACAATAGCGTTTATTCAAAGCTTGATAAGACATTTGAATGCCTGGGGGTTAAATCATGTATTATGAATATTGGGGTCTAAAAAAGCCACCGTTTGACAATGTCCCTGATCCATCCATGTATGTGGAATGTCACGCGTCAATGGAGAATGCTATAGCGGAGACCCTTTTTGCAATAGAAGAGGGGGGCGAAAGTATTGCAGTAATCATTGGCGATGTGGGTTTAGGTAAGACCTTATCTCTTCGTATGATTATAGATTCTTTGGATCAGACAAAATATAAAATTGTGCTTATTACGAATCCTGGCCTTACCTTCTTACAGATTATGAGAGAAATCATCGGTCAGGTTACGGGGAAACAATGTGATTTGACAAGGAAGGTGGACTTGTTGGAGACCTTCAATAAACTATTGTTTGAAACTATAGATGAAGGGAGGAAGGTCCTTATCTTTATTGATGAGGCAAACGCCATCGCCCCGGTTAACCTCGAGAAACTGAGATTACTTACCAACATGCAGGATGATCATATGAATTTATTTACCATGGTTCTTGCGGGGCAGACAGAACTTGCCCAGCGACTGGAACATCCCAGGCGGGCTAATCTGTTCCAGCGAATCGGAACGTACAACAGGATAGACAAAATACAATCTGAGGAGTTGGTGAAAACTTATGTTGAAACCCGTCTAAAGCTTTCAGGAGGAACGGCGAAAATTTTTTCAGACGATGCCTATGCCCCTTTATGGCAGCATTCCGAATATGGAGTGCCTCGCCTTATCAATAAACTCTGTAAATTGTGTCTAAAGGCAGGAGAGACAAACGAATTTAATCACATTAATGGGAAAGTGGTTGATCAGATCGGGCAACGTTTCCAAAAATTGACTGGTTCTGTCCTCCAGAAGAGAAGGCCCAGAAAAAGACCGGCCGAAGATACTATCCAGGAACAAATCCGGGAAACAAGACATGAACCGGAAGAAGCTCTGGCAGATCATGAAAGTGCGAACATCGGACCGATTATAGAGGAATTGAAGCCAGTGGAACTGCTGACTCCTGTCGAAGAAACCGCTTTTGTCATAATGGGCGATTCAGAGAAAGAGGAGGAATTTGAGCCCGTTGCGGCGTCACTTGGCTTGACGGAATCATCAAATCTGTCCGATGAAGTCGATTTGAAAAGAGAAGAAAGCCCAGAGATAAAAGAAGCCATGCCCGTGCCGGAGAAACTGGAACCGGAAGAATTATCAAAATCTCCAGACAAGGCCACCGGGGCTAAGGAAGAAAATATAGTGGAAATAGAAATCGGGGACATGAGGATCAACGTAAGTCTTCCCCTGAGTATCATCAAACAGGCTCAATCTTCAACGCAGAAACACCGGGTCAAGTTGGCGGGTGCTCTGGCAGCACAAACCCTTCAGCAACATCCGCAACTGATGTCTGCCAGTTTGTCTGATCCGGTTTACATATGGGGTGAAATCAGGGAATTTGTTTTAAACAGATTTGGGGAAAAAAGCAAGGTGAGCGTTATGTAGATCCTTTAATCATATTTGATGATAAATACAGGGTTAAATTCTCCTTTCAGATAGTAACCGGGCAAATTTAAAATGAACAAAGAGAAAATCGCAAGAGAGTGGTTCATCAGGGGATGTCGGTACGACAGTCTTGAGCCGAATTCCGATCAAGCCATAGATGCTTATAAAAGAAGCGTAAAATTTAATAACGAGTCTGTAGATGCCTATGTGAATTTAGGGTTTAGCTATCTTAAGAGAGAAAATTACGATGATGCATTAAAATGTTTCGAAAAAATGGTCGAACTGGAACCGGATAATCCGGAAGCATACAATAATCTGGGCTACGTTTATGAACGAATGAAAATATCCGGTAGTGCAAAACAGATGTATGAGCGTACTCTGGGACTGGATAAGGAAAACGTTGAAGCAATGATCAATATTGCTCAAGTTTTGGAAATGGAAGGCAACTATCATGCGGCAGTGAAACAATATAAAAAAGCAATAGAAGTAGATCCTGATGCAACTGCCCCCCATTTTTGTTTAGCCGTTTTATATGACCGGCATGACATGTTTGACGAAGCCGTACAGGAATATGAAACCGTGTTGGAAAAAGATTCAAATTATTTGAAAGCTCTCTTTAATCTGGGGAATCTCTGTGTCCAGCTCGGCGATTATAAAAAAGCCATGAGATTATTTGGGCGGGTATTAAAATTAGAACCTGATAATGCACAGGTATGGAATAACCTGGGTTCGATTTATGAAGAACTGAAATATTATAAGGAAGCAATGGCCGCCTTCCGGCGATCCCTGGAGTTTAATCCTTTCCAGGAAGAGGCCCATGTCAATCTGGCCCGGATTAAGTATCTTCAGTGTCGTTCAAACCCGGACAGTTCACAGAAAGAAGAAATTACCCAAAGACTTCATTTCGTTATGTCCATCAATCCTCAAAACAGGGCTGTTCAAGATCTCCTGGAGAGGTTAGTGGGGGGTTAAGAAGTACAGTTAATTTAGTCCCTTAAATGTAAAGTTCTTGCAAAAATGGCTTCGGCGTGAGCTCAGCCGAACGGCAAAAGAATTTCTTTATGGCTGATAAATCCTTGCAAAACTTAAATCCGAATATCGAATTTCGAAACTCGAAACAATATCGAATGACAAAAATACAAATATCTAAACGGGAAAGAGTTAAACTTTT
>Ga0209121_10002313_pt1 | contig 19446 bp, 10 predicted proteins | sample Cruoilmetagenom3_FD_187292 | JGI IMG/M metagenome (GOLD analysis project Ga0209121, IMG submission 187292) | Oil polluted marine microbial communities from Coal Oil Point, Santa Barbara, California, USA - Sample 3 (SPAdes) (version 2) | ecosystem: Environmental > Aquatic > Marine > Oil seeps ...
CGCCGATCCATGGCTAATCCTTTCCATGGGGACTATTCCCCTGGAAAGTTCTTCGTCATAATCACTTACGATACTTTGAAAAACGGGACAGTACAGTTATTACTAAGCGTCGATTTACTCTTCAACCACAATGTCCCTCGGTCCGTACAGGCGGATATCGTCGAAGAACATCTTGCCCGAGCCGCCCGGCACCGTCATGTTGCCCCTGGTGCCGACACCAATCGCAATCCTGTCGACGTCGGTCAGGCCCAAGCCCTGATCCGCAAGGCTCTGCAGGCTGATAATCCACTCCGTCCAGGTCTCTATATGTGTCGCGGCCGGGTCAGCGTAGACCATAACCACCGGCTGGCCCGTGCTGTTTGAAATCGCCACGTAAATCGGCTCGGCATCGTTGCTGAGTATGCCGATGTCCCGGCTGGCCCACTGCGCGCCGGTCGTACCGGTAATCTCGACATTGGAGAACTTCGCCTCGCATGTAGCGGCGGCGTTGTGTGACGTCACTGCCAGGCCGATGTAAACGTTCGAGTTCATGGCAATAGTGCGCGGATTCCACGACATCGCCTGCCACGTGACCCCGTCGCTCGAATAGTAGCCCCTGAAGTTGCCCGCAAAATCACGCTCCAGTTTAATCCGGTACGGTGCAGTGATCGCCGTTTGCTCGGTTGTCGCGACAGAAGTATCGCTCGTAGCCGAATCATCAGCATCCGTTCTCCCCTGGAATCTGCATCCGTTGCCGGGTGTGATATACACCGCGGCAAACTTCGAGCCCGGCTCCAGTGTCTCGCGTATCATCACGCCGGCCTTCGCCCACGGGTCCGTGTCGTCGACGCTGAGCACCTGCGCTTCGATCGTGCCGACGCCGGCCAGCGTCTTGAATGCGTAGTGGAACTCGTCAGCGACGTCCCAGATATCTGTGCCCGCCGCGGTCATCGTGTACGTACCGACGGGAGCCTCGGTGAAGCTGCCGACCGATGCCGGACTGCCCCTGAACCACAGCGATAATTCGGCAACGCCTCCCTCGGTCCAGTCGCGCGAATAACTAAGTGTCAGCTCCGCCTCCGAATGTTTGGCGTAGCCCTGCTTGTTGTTATCGAAGGCAAACGGCATAGCCTGGCCGCCCTCGTGAACTATAGTTTCTTCGGTAAACGAATCGGTCGTTTCGTCGCCCACCGCCGCCCCTGTCCCATTGCCGGGATAGTAAGGCGGAACATCCGGCGAGCCGTAACCGAGACCGTCTTTCCACGCGTGCCATATCTGGTTGTCGTTCGAATCGTATAGCTCGAAATCGTCTATGATCAGGAATTCCTTTGTCGTAAAGCTCCAGATGTCACCTTCCACCACGGCGGGATCTTCGATATCGTTAACCTCATCGACCCGCCAGTAATAAGTTGCGGCGTAATCGAGCGACAGCGGCCCGTATCCGGCATCGGTCACTGCGGCGACAAAAGCCGTTCCGTCTACCACTGCCTGCTCGCTCGTGCCCAGGTAAACATTGTGCCCGGCCGCCTCTCGCCCCGCCGTCCAGCCGAGTATCACATCAAGAGTAATATCCGTCTGCCCCGAAGCCGGTTTCGGATCTCTTGCATGTACTGGGACATAGAAGAACCGCACCTCGCTCAGACTGTATTGCTCCAGGATGTCGAACCAGTTGCTGTTGGCTGTAAGCCGGACGTACCTTGCTGCTATGCCGCCAAAATCGACGGTGATATTGTGTGAATAGTTAGTCTCGCCGGGGGCCTGGGTGAATTCGTGCGTCGTACCCAGCGTCACAAACTCGACTCCGTCGGCGGAATATTCTATCAGAACTTCTTTAAATCCTATACCGACCATTGTCTCCAGACCTTCGTTCGCGTTCCAAACCCACATTTCGTGCAGCTTGTAAACCTTGCCGAGGTCGTATTCGATCCAGGTCGGCTGTTCTCCGGCCGGGCTGCTGAGCCACATCGTGCCCTCGCCGATATTGCCGTGCAGCAGGCCCGTGCTGTCCAGTCCAGAGCCGTTCACTGTATTTTCAGGCCCCTTGCCTTCGGCGCTGCTGGAAGCTCTCGCTCCAATAGTGGCGCCGTCAATCGCAAAAGCATAAGGCTCGACCGTAAACTGCCAGACTTTGCCTCTGTATATTTCGTTGCCGGGTGCCGCACCGATTCCGTCGATTCGCCAGTAGTAGGTCGCTCCTATTTCCAGACGAACGGTTCCGAATACTGGATATTGGTTCGGATCCTGCCGGCCCTGGTAGACGCCCGCCAGGTCTATGGTTGTTGATGCGTCGTTAACATCGTCGAAATTCGTTCCGAGATAAATATCATTCTTGACTGCATAGCCTCCGGGTGACCAGCTCAGGACCGTATCGCGGGATACATCAACCGCTTCGTCAAAGGGGTTTGGATTCCGTGCCGATTCCGGAAGGCCCCCGATATCACCTTCAAGGAGCGTACCGCCGGCTTCTCCCAGTTCGACTGTTCTGACGATTGCACCGCTGCCGCCTTCAGGCGCGAACATGAAAGCCGCAAAACCATTTGTATCACTGTTGAGAAATTCAGCCAGTGCGTCGCTCGTGTCTGTTGATGCTCTTCCGCCGCGAGCGGGAGCGTTAAATGTCAACAGTATCTCGGTTACATCGGCCAGATCAAGGGCAACATCCGAGTCAAGGGCCGGAGCAGGATCATTCTGAACGCCGGGAGCAGTATTCCAGGTCATGCCCGGGGCGACAAGGTCCTCGAATTCCTCAAGAATTCCGTACACGTTTATCATGCCGGTGTCGTGGCCGTAATTACTAAAGCTTACATTTGAGAAAACAACACCCTGGGATTTAGCCTCAGAAAGATCGTAAGCAACGAATCCCACACGACGTCTGCCACCCTGATTACGGCAGTGCATTCCTGACTGACCGCTGTTGTCAGAGTCCGGTCCCTCACTCGCGTCATTGCTGACATGCGTATCAAATGTCGGCAGTAAGCTGAACGGTACTGCCTGAACGCCGCTAACTGCACTGAGAAGCAGGACAAAACAGAGAAAATAAGTCATTTTTCCAAGCATAATATTTCTCCTCAAAGATTGATAATGGCCGATAATAATATCGCTTTCACTATCTATATCGACATTAGCCGTGATAATTCGTATAATATCTGCCAATACCTCCTTCCATATCAACCAGCCGTCCGGCGGCGCAGAAAAAGCGCACGCCTCAGATGCCCCATTTGTACCAAATTACCCACCCCAACGTCAAGAAAAATCCCGATTGAAGAGTCTCGTGTCCCGTGTTTCATTTAATTTATAAATTCGACATCTGCTCACCCGATACGGTATCCGCTCTACGCAATACGAGATATGAAATCGATCTTCGATTCACGAAATACGGGTCTGACATATGTAACGGCGCTATTTTGTATTCTTGTTTTTCGTGATACGCGCCTGCCAGAGATCAAATCCTCCGTTGCCGCCGGGACGATTTGAAACGAAGTAGATAATAGATCCATCGACAGATATACTTGGGTCGGTGTCGATATAAGAAGTATTCATGGGCGGCTCAAGAGGCACCGCTGTATCCCAGTCGTCGTTTGGATTTCTCCGCGTTGTCATCCATATATCCCGGTTTGTGATACGGCTGTCGAAGAACATTGTCATACCGTCGCTCAGGATGTTCGGAGAATACTGAATCTTGCTTGTATTGATTTTTGGCCCGAGGTTCGTGGGAATGCTCCAGTCGTCGGCCGTGGTGCTCCGGGTTGATACGTAAAGGTCGTTATTTCCTAAACTGCCTGACGGATTCGGCCTGCGTGAATCAAAGTAGAGAGACAATCCGCCCGAGGAGATACTTGGATGATTGTCATAAGCCCAACTGTTGACATTCGGCCCAAGGTTCACAGGTTCTTCCCACGGATCTTCTGTAGTTTTTCGTGTAGCGACCCAAATGTCAAAATCGCCATACCCGCCGGGACGGTCGGAGGCGAAATAGAGCGACAGGCCGCCTGCTGAAATGCATGGCCCCGATTCGCCGTATCGACTGTTGACCGGCGGCGGAACCACCTCCGGGCTGCCCCAATCGTAATGCGGCGTTTTTGCCCGGATCAACCAGATATCCCAATTCCCTAAACCATCGGGCCGAAGGGAATCGAAGTAAAGCGACGTTCCGTCGCTTGAGATATCCGGAGAACCTTCGTGATATATACTGTTCACCACAGATCCCAGATTGACAGGGTCGGCAAATATAAATTCCGCCTTTCCTCGCTCGCTTGTGTCTAATGCGCTGGTCTCAGGCGCGGATGCTGTTTTTCCACACCCATTTGCAACGATGATCAGCAAAGCAATAAATATGATGATTGTTGCTCTCATTTCTTCTCCCTTTTATAAAATGTGGATATTTATAATGTGCCGGCACGGCTGTCGCCAATCAAGCTTAAGTCAACGTCAATGAATCCCGGAGATGTTTTCTTTATTGACGCATATATCTCCCGCAACAGTGGATACCAATATAAAGATTAATGGCACCGGAAACAAGAAACCATGGGACATTTCAGGATATTTTTCCGCTCAATGTTCTTGACTTGAATTTTACAAAGCATTGGCTCGTCGCTCGCGGTACTCACAGGAAGCTTCGTCTCATGGAGATTTTTTTGGAATTCGCTTGATTTTTTGGGTGTAATTTAGTATAATACCTAACTAAATTACTATTGACTACTGACTATTGATTAATGATAGATGATTGAAGTAAAAAGGAAAAAAGAAGACAGATGTTAAAATAGTCAATTGACAATTGAAAATAGAAAATCCGGCGATTTTACGGATAATCTGTTTGAAAAAACAAAGCCAATTTGACGGAAGGCAAAATGACGTTAGGTCAGTACAGGCAATGGTTTATGAGGATATTAATGGTCGGAGGCGGCGAAAAAACAAAGCCAAACAAACCCTATTCTAAAGGGGCGAATCACGTTTTTGTCATTCCTGTGAAAACAGGAATCCAGACTTTTTTAATAATCCTAAATTCCGCATCAAGTGCGGAACGACAACTCTCAAAGCACAATTGAAAGGACACGATTTGAAAAAACAAAGCCAATTTGCCAGGGGCGGGAATGAGCGCAAGTTCGGTATTAACAGGTTATTATGAAGAATAAAGATGGTTTTGGGTTGCGAAAAAACAAAGCCAATCAAAGCCAATTTTGGGGTACGTGTTTAACCCGAGTCCGGCATTCGCGACCATCCCCAAAGCCTGCGGCTTTGAGGCTGCCACCCGTTTTCCACCAATTCTATTGTGTGGCAGCCTCATCCCGATTGTCGTTATCTGCATAAGGCACACCCAAGGCGGGGATGGGGATGGCTCTTACCTGGTTAAACACGCACATTTTGGGAGCCGAATTGAAGTCACAAAGCTTGAATATCCGGGGCAAAGCTGATAGTTTGTTGTCTGTTGGGCTCAGCGGGGATGTTGAGCAAAAACCATAGGGAAATACTGGATTGGAGACACGATCATGGCCGAACCAAAAATCATACAACCAAAAGCGATATCGAGACGTACGTTCTGCCGGTCGGCGATAGCCGCAGCGGCGGCGGCGCACTTTGCCGGGCCATTCGCTCAGGCCTCACAGGCGAAAGGAAAAGTCAAATTCTATAAAAACCTGGCGCCCGGTCATCTCGGCGTGCGGGCCAACCAGCGGCAGGCACTGGAATACGCAGTCAAATACGGCTTCGACAGCATCACACCCAATTTGGGCGAATTCCAGGAAAAGTCCGCCTCGGAAATCCGCGAATGGCTCCGGTTGATGAAGGAAAAGGGTGTTCGATACGGCGCCGGCGGTCTGCCCGTGGAGTTTCGCAGAGACCAGGACCGATTCAAGAACGACCTGGCGCAACTGCCCAGGCAGGCGGGTGTTCTAAAGCAACTAGGCGTGACGCGCGTGGCGACCTGGATTATGCCGGGCAGCAGGCAACTCACGTACCGGCAACATTTCGAGCTGCTGACAAAACGCTTCCGTGAAGTGGCGAAGGTGCTCAAAGACAACGACATCAGGCTGGGCCTGGAATTCGTCGGACCAAGAACATCCCGCTCGCGAAGCCGCTTTCCTTTCATCAGCACCCAGATCGAGATGATGGAGCTGGTCGAGGCGATCGGCACGGGGAACATGGGGATCCTGATGGATAGCTGGCACTGGTACACTTCGCACGGGACGGTAGATGAATTGCTCGAACTGTCGAACAACGACATCGTCCACCTTCATGTCAACGATGCTCCGGCGGGCATCGACGTCGACAAGCAGGTCGACAACCGGCGCGCTTTGCCGGCGACGACCGGCGTGATCGATCTGAAAGGATTTATCAATGCAATGGTGAAAATCGGCTACGACGGCCCGGTGGAATGCGAGCCATTTAACCAGGAACTCCGCCGGATGGAACCGGACGCGGCGCTGCAGAAGACTATCGAATCACTCAACCGGCTGTGGGACCTGATTGAAGTCTGATTCGGCTCAACGCATGTGACATTCCATCATATCCGGTTCTGTATGGAATTCGCGCCTAAAACTGTTTTACGTACTCGAGGAACACTTTGGCGGTTTTGTCGAGGTTTTCGATGTCACCGCCGCCGTCGAGAACTTCGCACATCTCGTACGCGATGTATCCCTGGTAGCCGATTTCCTTTAAGGCGTTGATAAAAGTCTTGTAATCAATAATGCCCCGATCTATAGGTACGGCACGAATCAGGGCCTCATCCTCAATAAAATTCGTAAATTCGTGCTCATAATGGAAGCGAGGCTGCCGCACATACTGGGCGGCGGTAGTATGAACGATAAAAGGTTTCATCTTCAGTACGGCAGCTCTGATTTGCCGGGGGCTCATGCCTTCCAGCGTCGGCGTCCAGGCGTCAAAAGCGGCCTTGACGTTCGGCAGATTGACTTCCTTGAGCAGCCAGTACATCATCTCGTGATGCGAGGCGATGTCGTGATGATTCTGCACGGCCAGAGTCACTCCATGCTCGGCGGCCTTCTGTCCGGCAAGCTTCAAACCTTCGACCACCAGCGCATACTGCTTGTCGAAAGGCACGCCGGGCCGTTCGTAGCCGGTAAAGACGCGTACCATGTCGGTTCCCAGGTCGCGCGCGAGCTTAGCTACTTCTCCGACGTATGCCGCCTGAATTTCCACGTTGGGAATTCCGGCCTTATCGACGCCCGCGGTGAAATCGGTGTACCCCGCCATGCAGACCAGCTCGAGTCCGAGGCCTTCTATTTTCCGCCGCAGCGCTTTTCGGGCGTCCGCATCGTAATCCAGCGGCGAGACATGCGGCCTCTTGGCCACCAGCATTACACCGTCGAATCCGAGCTGCTTTGCCTTGTCCAAAAACTCATCGACGCTAAGTCTGGCATGTCCCCGCCAAACGCCGGCGTAGCTGACCGAATGCAGACACGTCTTGACCTTGAAATCCCTCGGATTACCGGTCGGGGCCTTCTGCGAAAATGCCTGATGAGAACAGAACAAAATAACGACCATTAAAATTAAATAGAATCTACGCATGGTTGAATCCCTTTCAAATGTTTTCGATAAAAATCACTTCCGGCATTACATTAATTTTGAATGAGGGAACCTCAATCGCTGACATCATCTACGATTGAAAGCCGGCCGTCAATGGAAAAACATAGCCCCCTCTTCGAAGGAATCATTTCTCTCCGGCGGCTTTCGTGCGGGGCAGTTTCGCTCGCCACTGCTCGGCTTCTTCGGGTTTGCCCCAGGCTTCGTAGAGTTTTACAAGATCGGCCGTTACGGCTATCGTGTCGGGATGCTCGGCGCCCAGCACGCGGCGCCTGCCTTGAAGTGCCTTAACGAGAAGCTCCTCGGCCTGGCTGTGCATACCCCTGGCCGTATATAGCACGGCCAGACAGTGCATAGTTTCCAGGGTATCGGGGTGTTCATCGCCCAGCACCAGCCGCCTGGCCTGCAGCGTATCGAGAAAAAGCGGCTGCGACTGCTCATGGCGATTCATCCGGCAGTACAACCGTGCAAGGCAATTCATGCTGGTCAGTGTCACAGGGTGCACTTCACCCAGCGTGAGGCGGCCGATATCCAGGGCATCGGTCAGGAACTTTTCGGCCTGGTCGTAATCGCCCTTGGCCGTGTATAACACCGCCAGGCAGTTCATGGATGACAGTGTGTCCGGATGCTCGGCGCCCAGCACGAGGCACTCGATCTCCAGCGCGTTCAGCAGAATAGGTTCGGCCTGTTCATATCGGCACTGAGTCACGTACAACATGCCCAGGCCGTTCATGGAATACAGCGTGTCGGGATGCTCTTCACCTAAAAGACTGCGAGCCTGCTCGGTCGCTTCGACATACAACGGCTCGGCCTCGTTATAACGGCCCTGGAACCTGTAAACCGTGGCAAGGTTGCTCATAAACAGCAGGGTTGATATATCTTCCTCTCCCAATACCTCCCGGCTGATTTCGAGCATCTTTTCATAAAGCGTTTCGGCGTCCCTGTACCGGCCCTGAGAGAAGTACAGCACCGCAAGGCCGTTCATTGAGAATAACGTGTCAGGATTATCGATTCCGAGCACAATCTCTCTGCCGGCTACCGTCTCGGTGAAAAGTGACAGCGCCCGGTCATACCGGCCCTGCCTCCAGTACACCCTGGCAAGGGCATCCATCGTATTGAGCGTCTCAGTATGTCTGGGGCCGAGCTGCCGGCGCCGAATTTCATAAGCACGTTCGAGATGCTTCTCGGCGGGACCAAAGTCGCCTATATTCCGGTACGTGGTCCCCAACGTATGGCGGATCGACGCCTCAACCAGAGGTTCGGTTTCGAACTTGCCTTCGAGTTTATCCGACGCCGCGTCAAGGAACGAACGAACCGTGACCTCCCGGCCCTGGGCGACATAGGGATCCACCAGCGAAAGAAGGTCGTTCCGCAGAAAGTCGCTGACCGCCTGCGAAGTTTTCGCCTGCCGCTTGGCTTCGTCGCGAGCGGCAAGAGCCTCGGCATGAGCGCGGGCGGCCCGTACGGCAAAGACCGTCGAGACAATGATCCCGGCCAACAGAACGACCAGCACCGCCGCAATGCCGCCGACCAGAACACGATTTCTGAGAACGAACTTCTTAAGACGATACGTAGCCGACTCCGGACCTGCAATCAGCGGAATGCCGTTCAGGTAATTCCTGATATCGTCCGCAAGCTCCGAGGCAGACCGGTAGCGGCGTGTGCGGTCCTTTCGCATCGCCATCAGGGGAATCCATTCGAGCTCCCTGCGCAGACGTCTGGCCAGATTCTGAACATCGGTACGGCGGCTTTCGGCGACCTTCGGAGCATCTTCTCCCAGGCTTGTCAGGCGGGTGCTCGGCTTTCTCGGGTCCTGCTCGCGGATGATTTTGCGGATGTGGTCAAGCCCGCCTTCGCGAAGCGCCCGGCTATCAAACGGAAGCGTGCCGGTAAGCAGCTCGTAAAGCAGAACGCCCAGCGAGTAAACGTCCGAGCGGGTGTCAATATCCTGGGCCCCCATTTCCGCCTGCTCGGGACTCATGTACTCGGGTGTTCCGACAAACTGGCCCTGTTCGGTGTATAGTGTCCGCTCGGTCAGGGGCTGCGTGATGGCTTTTGCGACCCCGAAATCGATAATCTTGGGAATTGCCTTTTCGCCCCCGACGGAGACCAGAATGTTCGACGGTTTTAGATCGCGATGGACGATACCCTTCTGATGAGCGTACTGGACTGCTTCGCAGACCTGCAGAAACAGAGCAAGCCGCTCCTCGATGCTGAGTTTCTGCCGGTCACAATGTTCGGTGATTGGGATTCCCTTAACGTTTTCCATCACGAAATACGGCAGGCCGGCTTCCGTTGTACCGGCATCGAAAACCGGGGCGATATTCGGGTGGTCCAGCAGTGCCAGTGCCTGCCGCTCGGCTTCGAGGCGGGCAATCACCTGCCTGGTGTCCATGCCGGGCTTGATGACCTTCAGCGCGACCCGCCGTCTGACGGGCTTATCCTGCTCGGCCAGGTAAACTATGGAAAAACCGCCCTCACCAAGAATCCCAAGCAGCCTGTAAGGACCAATCTGCCCTATCGGTTCCTTCGCCGAGCCGCCAAAGGAACTGGTCGGATTGATATTTTTGCCGTCAGATGTTTTGTCATTATTTCTTTCAGTGCCGCTCATTAGCAATTCTAATTGAAAAAAAGCCTGTTTTACACTTCCGTTAAGGTAAGACGTTCGAGAAACGGCAAAAATTGGAAAATCTTAAAAAGAATTTGACTCTGCCGCGAATGACCCATAATATACCAACTGTTTATAGAGACGTTAAGGCGTCTGTAAATTTTGCTGATAATTATACTTTCGCAAGTGTTTATCACAAGGAGTTGCAATGGCTTCTATTATCGTAACATCAGGAGAGCATAAAGGCGAATATCTGCCGCTTGGCAGGCGAACAAACGTGATTGGAAGAGCCGAGGCCCTTCCCATGCAGATACTGGACGATATGGTCTCTCGCAAGCACCTGCGAATCAAGTACGATAAGAGTAAAAACGAGCACTATGCCGAAGATATGAACAGCAAGCACGGCGTGATTATCAATAACCGGAAAATAACCGGGCAGGCCACACTGAAAGAAGGAGACCAAATCCGTATCGGCCAGACGACACTCTTATTCACGACCGAAGACTTCGACGACCGTGAGAGCGCGCTATCCCATTTCAAGAAGGTCGGTGAGCGGCAGCGTCCCACGATGATCGAATGAAACACCACGGCACCTGTTCCGGCCGGAGCCGGATTCCTGCTCAGGCTTTTTCCCGGATAATTTTCGCACCGAGGGGATTCAGTCTTTCTTCAATTCTTTCGTAGCCCCGGTCGATATGATAAACCCTGTTAATAGTTGTGGTTCCTTCGGCGGCCAATCCTGCCAGCACAAGCGCCGCCGACGCACGCAGGTCCGATGCCATTACGGGAGCGGCTATCAGTTTTTTGACGCCGGCCACGATCACGGCCGGCCCCTCCTTACGCAAATTCGCCGCCATTCGATTGAGCTCGGCAACGTGCATAAACCGGTCGGGAAAGACTTTTTCAATCACGACACTATTGCCCTCGGCAAGCGACAGAAGCGCCATAAACTGAGCCTGTAAATCGGTGGGGAATCCGGGATACGGCTGCGTGGTAACGTCGGCGGGCTGGATGGGACCTTTCCGGCCGACGACACAGCCGCCGCCTTCTGCATCTATCGTCACCCCGATGTGTCTGAGCGTATCGACTACAGCCATCATATCGCCGAGCCGGCAGTTCTCGAGCCGCAGCTCGCTTGAAGTTATGGCAGCGGCAACGATGAAAGTCCCGGCCTCGATCCTGTCCGGAATGACCTCATGCCGGACCGGCTGCAACTGCTCGACCCCTTCGATTGTCAACCGGGGCGAGCCGATACCCGTTATCTTCGCACCCATTTTATTCAGGCAGTTGGCCAGGTCCGTTATTTCCGGCTCGCATGCCGCCGATTCGATCACGGTTCGGCCCTTTGCCAGAGTCGCGGCCATCAGTACGTTAGCCGTGCCGAGCACGGTCGAGCCGAACGGCCCGCCCATAAAAATCTCTTTGCCCGTCAGGCCGTTCGGAGCTTCGGCGATTATGTAGCCGTTCTTGAGGTGGATTTTAGCGCCAAGGGCTTCCAGGCCTTTCAGGTGAAGGTTGACGGGCCTGTCGCCGATGGCGCAGCCGCCGGGCATCGAAACCTCCGCCCTGCCGCAACGGGCGAGCAGCGGGCCAAGAATACAAATACCCGCCCGCATCCTGCAGACGATTTCATATTCACCGACCGGATTATCAATAACCGTCGAGTCTATGCACAGCTCGCCGTCCTGCTCGCGGGTAATCCTGCAGCCCAACCGTTCGAGCAATTCGCCGCAAACGGAAATATCCGAAAGACGAGGCACCGCTTTGAGAGTCGATTTGCCGGCGGCTAAAATGGTCGCGGCCATAATCGGCAGTGAGGCGTTTTTCGAGCCATTAATACGAACGCTGCCGGAAAGTCGAACCGGCCCTTCAACGTGAAATACATCCATGCTCTGTTTTCCTTTGACAATTAGAGGTTCAAAACGGACAATTCCAGAATAGTAAATATTGAACAGTAAATAGTCAATGGAATTCGCTGAGACCATAACCGCAACAGACTTAATCTGGCTGGCAGGGCTGATATTATTCGCCTGCTGGCTGCTGGATACATCTCTGGGCAGAAAAGCTTTGGCCGATTCGCCGCCCCGCCGAAACAGCATGCCCCCCTATCTGCCCCTCGTACCGCTGCTGCTCTGGTTCGGCGGGGTTGCTATGGCCGTAGTCCTGGTGCAAAAACTGACGCCGGGCCTGCAGGGCTGGCAAAAAATATTCGCCGATAACCTGGTTATGTGCATCGGGGCGATAGTAACAATAGCGGTAATGATATTTCTGGCGCGCGTTCATTTCGCCCGGCAATTGAAAGGATTCGGGCTGAATATCAGGACAATAATCAAGGATTTTTTCATGGGATTTGTGAACCTGCTGGCCACCTGGCCGCTTATGATGGCCGCCATTACCATGACAATGTTTATAGCCGAATTCATTTGGGGCTCTGATTACCAGATGCAGCAGCATCAGCAACTCGAAATGATCACGGAATATCCTCAATTGCCGCTTCGCATCATGATTGTGTTTGTTGCCGTGATAATTGCCCCGCTGCTGGAAGAGATGTTGTTTCGAGGATTTGTTCAGACAACGATACGCTCCTTTTTCAATATAAGAAACAGCGCCTGGCCGGCGATAGCGGCAAGCTCGGTGTTCTTCGCAATCATGCACGAAGATCCCGGGCACTGGCCAGCGTTATTTATCCTGGGCGTATGCCTGGGCTATTCGTATGAAAAGAGCGGCTCTTTGTTTCGACCTATTTTTATTCATTTATTCTTTAACGCTTACAGCATTACAGCAGCATTATTTTTAGAGACCTGATTTCAAAAAAACTTCTGTCTTGCTACGGAGATTCTTATGCACAATAAAGTTAATTATCGCCACTCGAAAATCTTATCGCCATGCATCTATATCATCGGCGTCTTTTTCATTCTTGTCTGCTTCGGTACCGTTCGTGCCGCACAGACCGGGCATGTGCTCGAATCACCCGATGGGAACGTCGCCGTAAGATTCGATCTTAAGGACATTGGAGAGCAATCGTCCTGTCCGACTTACACCGTAACGTATAATGGCCGGCTGGTTATTGCCGATTCGCGCCTGGGATTCGCAATCAAGGACGCTGCTCCGCTTGACGCCGGCTTTGAAATCGTCGAAGTCTCCCGGACAAGTCACGACAGCACTTATACGCCCGTTTACGCCGAGCGAAAGACAATCCGCGACCACTACAACCAGCTCGTCGCCGAGCTCAGGGAAAGCCAACCGCCCCATCGCCGGCTTCGCCTGACGTTCCGCGCTTATAATGAAGGGGCGGCATTCTGCTATACCCTGCCTGAACAGAATGCATTGAAAAGCTTCGTTATCTCGGCGGAGAAAACGCAGTTTCGTTTCACGCACGACCACACAGCTTACGCAACCTATTCCGCCCAGGGCGAGTACAGCAGGGTTCCGCTCAGCCGGATCAAGAATAACTGCGAAAGGCCGCTGACGGTCGAAATCGACGAAAGACTTTTCGCATCGGTAGCAGAGGCCCGGCTGGTGGATTATGCGAGAATGCGTCTTTCGCCGGATAAGAGTCAACCACTCACACTTCTCAGCTCGCTGCACAGCGAGGTTAACGCCGCGACCCCTTTGACGACGCCGTGGCGGGTAATTATGCTCGGCCGGACTCCAGGAGAGCTGCTCGAACGCAATTACCTGCTGCTGAACCTGAACGAGCCATGCGCGATCGACGAGCCTTCCTGGATAAAGCCGGGCAAAGTTATCCGCGAGGTGACTTTAACCACCGCCGGCGGCAAAGCCTGTGTCGATTTCGCGGTCGAGCACAACCTGCAATACGTCGAATTCGACGCCGGCTGGTACGGCCATGAGTACAGCGATGATTCAGACGCCAGGACCATCTCTGTCGATCCGAAACGCTCGAAAGGCCCGCTGGACCTGCACCATATCATCGACTATGCGAAACAGCGCGGCATCAGAATTATTCTCTATGTCAACCGCCGGGCGCTGGAAAGCCAGCTCGACGAAATTCTGCCGCTCTACGAAAAGTGGGGCATCAAAGGCGTAAAGTACGGCTTCGTTCAGGTCGGCTCGCAGCAATGGACGGCGTGGCTTCATGAGGCTGTCCGCAAGGCGGCCCGGCATCATCTGATGGTCGATATTCACGATGAATACCGCCCGACCGGCTACAGCCAGACGTATCCGAATCTCATGACGCAGGAGGGAATCCGCGGCGACGAAACCAGGCCCTCCAACAACCTGACTCTGACTATCCTGTTTACCCGAATGCTGGCCGGCGCCGGCGACAACACCATCTGCTATTATGACGGAAGAGTCGATGAAAATGCAAGCCACGCGTACCAGTTGGCCAAGAGCGTATGTATCTACAGTCCGTGGCAGTTTCTTTACTGGTACGACCGGCCGGACACTTCTCCGCGTAAAGCCGGCGGCGCGGGAGGTGGTCGCAATGTCATAGGCGATGAGCCGGAGCTGGAATTCTTCGACCATGTCCCCACGGTCTGGGACGATACGAAAGTCCTCCACGGCCGAATCGGCGAGTACGCCGTCCTGGCCCGCCGCTCGAACGAAAGCTGGTTCATCGGCGCCATGAACGCAAACGATCCGCACACTTTCGATGTTACGCTGGATTTTCTGGATAAGAATCGCCCATACGTTGCGCACATCTACAGCGACGATCCGGCCGTATCGACACGAACACATGTGAAAATCAGCCGCCGCATCGTGGATTCTTCATCGGTTCTGAAGGTCGAACTACCACCACGCTGCGGCCAGGCAATCAGAATCCACCCCGCCACCGCGAACGATGTGAAGACGTATCCCAAACACAAATAATTCGTCCCGAGCCGCGTTCTATTACTCTATCATCATTGATTCTGTAACTTGTCATTCCCGCGAAGTACGTGTTTAGCCGGCCTCTGGTATTAGCGACCATCCCCAAGCGCCATAAGGCGTCCCCAAGGGACTTCCGCTTGAGGCTGCCATCCCTTTTCTACTAATACTATTGGGTGGCAGCCTCATCCCAATTGTCGTTTATGGGGATGGTTTTTCCCTGGCTAAACATGTACCCCGCGAAAGCGGGAATCCAGAATCGTTGACATCCTGGATTCCGCATCAAGTGCGGAATGACAACCTACACAATCAAAGCCAACAGACTACTATGATCTTGACTTGCCGGCGCGCGGCCCGATCCAGATCGGACTGGACCAGGCATACTGGTTGTTGGCCTGGACAGCGCGCAGATAGTACCAGTTTAGACCTTCGCCGTCGTCTGTGTCGGTAACTTTGTAGGATGTACGGTAATGATCGGCAAAGACCAGCCGGTGCAGCATCGCCGATTCTTTGGGGAAGTCGCCGGTGAACAGCATTTCATTGCTCCGGGCCAACTGTCCGAATGTCTGAGACAGAGAGACATTGGTCGGCTTATTCAGTGCCACAGTGACGCTTGTCTCGGGGCCGCCGCGTATTTTCAAAACGACGGCCTTGGTGGAAATGTCCTCGAATTGCTGACGCAGAGCCGTAAAGGATTGAACACGGAGATGTCTGCCGGAGCGTTCAACTATCTTATCTCGACGGGTTTCATCGAGCGGCCCGGCCTGGAAGCAGGGCTGAACGTTCTCCAAAACTCCGCCTTCCACAGTAATTTTGAAATCCCAATCACAGATACGCGTCATATCCAGGGCGGGCCAGGGACCCCAGCCATATTCGAATCGCAACAGGACCAGCTCGTCCCAGCTTCCGGCGGTGGGCACGCGGTCCATCGGAAAGTCACGGTGCAGCACGCGGTTGTTCTTCAGTATCTCGACCCTGTCAAGCTGGTCCCAGCCCGTAACGTTTACGGACAGCTCCCGCCGCCGGGTGTAAGGCAGCTCCCGGCCCATGAGCCGGCCGTTTAATTGAAAATCCACCGCGATACGGTCGCCCGTGACGGCGTAAGTTCTTCGGTCACGGATTGCTTCGAAGATGGACTCCCGCGTCAATTCCGGCGCGAGCACAACCGCCAGCCCTTCGCGATAGGCGCCGGGAAAGCCCAGGTGGTCATCCGTGCTTGCAACGACGCCGAGCTTATGTCCCTGTGCGAGGAAATGGTGGAGCGTGTTTTGGGTCCAGCGCCCGCCTTCGGTGTGCCGGATATACGGAGAGGACGCCCGGTCGTGCTCGGCGTTGCCCCATTCGGAAAATATCTCAATTACGGGCGAGACTTCCGGGTCAAGGTGTGCCAGGTTGGCGCCGCGATGACCGAGGCGGTTGGCAGGATGATGTGGAATCATAATCGCCCCGTGCTGTTTTGCGAAGCGCTGAAATTTTTTCAGGCTGTCGAACCGGACGTATTCGGCTTCGAGTGTCGGAAAAATAATATGGTAATCACCGAGACTGGTCGAATGCCACTCGAAGCCGGCCATGGGGACATACCTCCCAGGCTCGTCGTATTTGCGCACAGCCCGCAAGACCTCCGGCCAGCGTTTTTTCGTGACCTCGAACCCGTCGAGCCATTTCTTCTCGATATTGTTTTCGTATGTGCCTATATCATGCCAGTAGCCGTGAGGCGTGAAGGCAAAAAAGTCGAGATGTTCGCGCGCGATTTCAAAGGCCCTTTCGAGCGAACCCCGCGCGTAACCGACTTCGCTGTGATTGTGTAAATCACCGAAGTAGATCTGATACTTCCCCACTTTCGGATGATCAAACACCCCCGGCTTCAACGCCGGCCGGGCGGGCGAAGCTATCAACAGTGATCCTGCCGCCGAAGCTTTGAGGAACTGGCGCCTTGTAATTGATGATTCCATATTGAACCTCTCAGCAAATTGCTATATGATTCTTCATCTACGAACTCTGAATTTTACTTTTTCGCCTGCCTTGATCCTTAGCGGCTCTTCGAAGCTTGCCCGGCCGAATCCGCGAAGTGTGAATCCGGACAAACACAGCGTGCCGTGCATGACTGACAACTCGACTCGCGTAGCTCTTCTCGACCGTTTCAGAAAACAACTTCCCCACGCGTATCCATTTGACCAGAAGAACGTGCCGTCCTTAGCGGCGAAAGTCATCGATTTTCCCACGCCGGAATAATTAAACCCGGTCATCGCGAGGACCGCCGCCCAACTGGCCATTGCGCGGGCGTAATGATGGCCGCACTCGGCCTCGTTGAAGGGGCTGCGTTTTCGCCCGTCATAGCGGTCGCGGATGTTCTGCATACATTTCAGGCCGTCTTCTATCTGGTCCTCGTACAGCATACCCACCGCGGCGGTATATTCGAAGCCGGTCATTACCTCGGTGAAGTAGGAGAAAGGATTCTTCGGCCGGTCTTTCGGATAGCTCGCCATAAGCAGTGCCGATTCATCGCCCATAGCGAAACTCCGCATGCAGTTGAAGTGCCGATACATACCTTCGATGAGATTGTATTTCATAATGCCGGCCATCGTTTTGCCGACATTAGCCGGTTCGAGCAGGTATCCCAGGCCGCACACGTGGGCCATGTACTGGCCGACAAGCTGGTCCACAAGGCAGCCAGAGCCGAGTTGGTAGTCAGGACTCGTCGGGTCCTTTGCGCCCATCCCGATAAGCAGGCTCGGCGCGATATCCGACTTATCCTTTGGTGGGCGCACCTGGTGCTCGTAGTATTCCCCGTTGAACAGATTGGCGTCGATCCATTTTTTGCCCTGCTCGAAGAGACGCCGGCAGGTTGCGGCAAAATCATCCTCGCCGAGGTGGCGGGCCATTTCCTCGGCCGCACGCAGCGCACCTAAATACCAGATGCCCATCTGCGGATTCGGCCCATAGTATTCGACGTCCATCGTGTTGTGCTGACAGCCTTCCATGACGCCATCTTTGTCAGCATCCCAGCCGCCTTCAATCCAGCAGAATTCCAGCGCCTTTCTGACGTGGGGCCAGAGCTTTTTGAGCATCTGGTCGTCGCCGGATAGCTGCCAGTCGCGGTACATTTTCATAATGCATCCCATCTGGCCGTCGGCGGCGGCCTTGCCGAAAGTCTTTGCGCGTTCGAGCGGCAGATTCACTCGAAAGCTCATCATCCCGTTATCGTTCGTAGCGTGCGCGAACTCGACCTCGCGCATCGACATTGCCATCTTTCCAAAAAGAAAAGCCGTCGCCTGCTCGTAGTTCCAGACGTGCGTGCACGAACCGTGACAGCAGCCCCTCCTGTTACTGCATCCTTCAAATCCGTAAAAGCGGCCATCCTCCGTGCGAAAGCATGTCTGGGTTCGCAGCGTGCTGATATTGAACAACGCCGCCTCTTTGACAACCTCGGGCAGATCGCTGCTGCAGAATGTTCGCACAAACCGTGCTGTCTTTCGTTCGAGGCTCGCAAGCTCCGGCACGAATTTCTCCGCCACGTCCCAGGCATCATCATATTGCGTGGTATAGTAATTGCCGATGCGGTCCTTCTCGTTGCGTCTCGGCGTCCAGGTCTGGCGGTTGGGGAAATGCCACGTCAGCAGGAATGTCACCTGCTTTGTCGCGTGCGGCGGCAGTTCAGTGCTGACGGCAAGCGAAGCCATCGGTGTATCTTCCTTCGTGGTGTCTCTTTCGTCGAGTTTTCCATCATCGCTGAAATCATCCCAGAAATCCAGCAGCGAGGTGCCCCAGCCCTGCTGAATCCACGCCGTACGGTAGCTGACGCCGCCGGCCTCGGCTGTGGTGGTCAACGCAATCGTGCCCCACTGCGGGGCCCTGGTGACCACACCCTCGGAGCGCATAAATATCCCCCGGACATTCCGTCCTTTGCGGAACTCGTTGCGGTTGGCCTTGCCCCCGACGATAACCAGGTCGCCCTTCCAATCCTTTGTGGTGCCCGAACCGTCCATGCCAACAAAGTTGGGCATGCTGCCGCAAACCGAAACGGCGACAGATTTATCCATCTTGTTTTTCAACACATACCGCAAGACGGCCACCGGTATGCCGCTTGCTTCGGCGTCACCCGGGATCAGCGGATTAAACGCCTCAATGCGCACATCCACCGGCACATCCGGATCGGAGAGAATCACCTGCCCGAACGGGTAAGCCGCCGCGAAAGAACAATTGCGAAATCGTGGCAGGCCGTGATTGGGCACCTTGCTGCCGTGGCTTTCTTCATAGCCGGATAATTCAATCGGCCCCTCGATAGCCCTGGTTACGGTCTTCCCACCGGCCGGTCCGGCAAAAAGCACAAAGAACGGCCCCGTCGAGCGATTAGACAACGGCACAAATCCTTTGGAAGAACTGTTCATAATCTCCCAGTTGCGCAGATCGCCCCTGCCGCCCAGCGAAACGGTTCCCGTGCCGATACCGCCAAGAGGAAGGGCAACCTTCTCGATGTGATCCTGGTCATAGCG
>Ga0209121_10002314_pt1 | contig 19440 bp, 16 predicted proteins | sample Cruoilmetagenom3_FD_187292 | JGI IMG/M metagenome (GOLD analysis project Ga0209121, IMG submission 187292) | Oil polluted marine microbial communities from Coal Oil Point, Santa Barbara, California, USA - Sample 3 (SPAdes) (version 2) | ecosystem: Environmental > Aquatic > Marine > Oil seeps ...
ACATCCTGATCTTTATAGGATGTCTTTATATTTATAACCCCCAGCCAGGCAAAAAGGTTCAAATTTTTTTAGATAGTGGTTGACTTTTCACTGGTTTTGTTGTATGAAATAGAAAATGGTGATTAATATGAAAAAACATACAGGGTTGCCGTTCGTAATAGTAATCTTTTTTGTCTCACTCCTGCTTATTTCTGTCCGGCTTCAGGGTGATGAGATAAAGAAACATCCTGGATGGGCTATTGTTGCATCTGCCGTGCTTCCAGGCGGAGGACAGTTCTACGCAGAAAATTGTGCAAGGGGTTTATTCTTCTCTACAGTCCAGATATCCCTTATTTCCTTAACCGTATACGAAAAGGTGCAGGAAAGGGATTACTGGAGTCTATATGAGGAGAATAAGGAGCAAGGAACATGGGATGAATATAATAAACATAGGGGTAGGGTGAGGAACCTTCTCTGGTGGGATGCAGGTATATGGTTTCTTTCCTGTGCCGATGCATTTACCGATGCACACTTTTACGGATTTAATGAAGATATAGGTCTATCGATGGGGTTCAGTAAAGAAACAGAAACCCCGAACATCGGAGTAATATTTAAGTTTTAATCGGGAATGCAATTCCCGAAATACCGAGATACCGAGGATAGAATAGCGAAACTCGTTTTGCAAAGAGAAACTACAAGAAAGGAGTAATATGGACAAATTTTCAAAGGTAGTTATCTCTCTCGCACTTCTTCTCTTTAGTTGTAACAGTAACGAGAAAGGTAAAACCGTCGTTACCTTCTGGCATGCAATGGGAGGTCCACTTGGTAAAACACTCGACAGTCTTATTGTTGAGTTTAATCAAGCACATTCAGAGATAAGGATTGAACCAGTAGGTATGGGTAATTATCAGGCACTAAGTCAGAAACTTATGGCAGCGGTAGCTGCAAAAAAAACACCAACCATCTCTCAGGTCTATGAGTCCTGGACAGACCAGTTGTATAAGGCGGGTGAACTTACACCCGTTGAAGAATTCCTTAATGAACAGGAAAAGGAGGAATTAGAAAATGACCTTTATCCTGTTTTCGTAGAGGATAATACCTGGGATGGAAAACTTGTAACATTTCCATTTAATAAGAGTATTCCAACTTATTTTTATAATATAAATCTTGTGGGTAAGGAGTATTGCGATTATTTTCCTGTGGATTGGGACGCATTTATAGAAATGGGTAAGAAACTCACGAAAGATACAGATGGTGATGGAACTCCAGATGTATGGGCTACTGCATTTCCTTTAAGTACATGGATGTTCGAAACATTGCTTTACCAGAATGGTGGAAGGATACTCGCCGATGATAATATAACGCCGTTATTTAATAAAGAAAGTGGAGTGAAAGCTCTAAATCACCTTTTGGATATCTTAAATAAATATAAGATAGGATATCTAACATCAGGATACCAGCATCAGGACGATTTTCTTGCAGGGAAGGTTGCCTGTATCTCAGGTTCTGTTGTTTCTTATTCATTTATTATGTCCAATGAACCGGATTTTGAGATCGGGATGGCTCCGGTTCCCACAGGTAACAACGATGCCGTTATCATTTCAGGAACCAATATCGCAATTTTTGCTAATGCAACGGATGAACAAAAAAAAGGTGCAGTCGCATTTATAAAATGGTTTCTTTCACCTGAGATACAGGCAAGATGGTCTTATGGAACTGGATATGTCCCCGTAAGAATCAAAAGCCTCGAAGAGCCTCTTATGAAAAAAAGGATAGAGGAACTGCCAGGGTTGGAAGATGTTCTTTTACAACTCAAGTTCGCCTATACTGAACCAAGAATAGCAGGCTGGCTTGCTGGTAGACAGATACTTGGAACAGAAGGAATTGAGCCTGCATTGAGGGGTGTTAAGAGTCCAGAAAAGGCACTGAATGATTGTGCAAAGAAGATTGAAAAAATCCTTATGGAGGAATAGAAAGTTGACCGATGAGAGAAGGATAGTTGCTTCGCAACGGAGAACAAACGCTTCGCTGTAATGAAACGCTATCGCTGTAAACTAACGTCTTCGGCTGTAAAACAAATGCTGCGCTGTGAATACAACGCACTTCGTGCTGTAAACTAACGTTATGCTGTAAACAAACAAAAAAGCAGTGTTAATCTGCGAAATCTGTGTCTAATTGTTTTTTGGGGGTGGTGGGGTAATTAAGAGGTAGGTGTTCTCTGTGTCTCTGTGGTTTCGATGTTTTGGTGGTGGTTGGGGGGGGGTAAACAATGATTGTTGTTTTTCTGCGTTTATCTGCGGTTTCAGATGTTTTTTTTGGGGTGGTGGGAGAATAAGAATTTGTGTTTTCTCTGTGCCTTTGTGCCTCTGTGGTTTCCAATGTTTTGGTGTGGTGTTTGAAAGTTTGTTATGAAACGAATATGGAGATGGTTCAAAGAAAATCTTCTTAAAATAGCAAGAATTGATAGTACCCCTTTCAAGATTGCTGTCGGAATTGCTATGGGAGCTTTCATTGCAATATTCCCTATCACTGGTTTCCAGTTTCTTACAGGTCTTGTTCTTTCCATCATCTTCAGGGTTAACAAGGTTGCAGTTGTTGTAACAACGCAACTGGTCTGCAATCCTTTGACCCTTCCATTTATTGTTCTCTTCGATTTCAGGATAGGAAACAAATTCCTTCATTCTAATACAACGGTGACGGTTCAGACAGTAAGAACACTTTTGAGAAATGTAAATTTCAGAAATTTTATTTCTGCCCTCGGTAGTTTTGCAAAACCCATCTTCCTGGGTAGTGCGGTTATTGCTCCTCTTGTGGCAATAATTGCTTTTGTGCTGGGGCATTTCCTTGTGAGCAAATTTAAGAGGCAAAGATTGTCGAAACCGTAATCCTTGTTATGTGAAAGTATGATTATTGGCTGATGTAGTAATTTTTCTCACAAGGGAGGTATGAAATATATGTAAAAATGTTAGGGATAATGGTGGTTTCTATTCTATACAGGATAGAAAGGGAAAAAGAGGGTAAAAAATCTTGACAGTGTGTGTAAATTCTATTATACTAAAGAAAAAGGGAGATGTTGATTATGAAAAAATGGGAAGGTGTGCTTGAAAAGATCGATAATTATAGATGGAGGATTCCAAAGGAAAAACACCCAGGAATGAGGGTAGATGGCATTATATATGCAAAGGAGTCCCTGCTTTCCCATATAAGAATGGACCAGACACCCTTACAGGTTTCAAATGTTGCCCATCTTCCTGGTATCGTTAAATATTCCCTTGCAATGCCCGACATTCACTGGGGGTATGGTTTTCCTATTGGTGGTGTTGCTGCAATTGACCCCGATACGGGTGTTGTATCACCGGGAGGCGTCGGCTACGACATTAATTGTGGTGTCCGGATACTGAGAACAAACCTTAGAATAGACGATATTAAAGACAAGATTCAGGTTTTGGTAAATGCACTTTTCTCAAATGTTCCCTGCGGTGTTGGTTCAAAAACCAAGAGAAGATTTTCCGAGAAAGAACTGAAGGATGCAATGAAGATGGGCTCAAAATGGATCGTCCAACAGGGTTTTGGATGGAATGAGGATATTGAGTTAACCGAAGAGCAGGGCTGTCTTGATTTTGCCAATCCAGATTTTTTGAGCCCGAGGGCACTCGAGAGGGGAAGACCACAGATAGGAACCCTTGGAGCAGGGAATCATTTTCTTGAGATACAGGAGATAGACGAGGTTTATGATGAGAAGATTGCAGATGTTATGGGTCTTGAAAAGGGACTTATAACGGTTATGATACATACAGGCTCCCGAGGGCTTGGATACCAGGTATGTGATGATAATGTAAAAACAATGGGCAGTGCAATGAAAAGGTATGGTATCGAGGTTCCAGATAGGCAGCTTGCCTGTGTTCCTGTCAAATCAAAGGAAGGAAAGAGATATCTGGGTGCGATGGCTTCCGCTGCAAACTATGCATGGGTAAATAGACAGATGATTATGTTCTGGGTCAGGGAGGCATTTGAGAAAACAATGGGCATTTCTGCTGAAAAACTTGGAATGCATATGCTCTACGATGTAGCCCATAATATAGCTAAGTTTGAGAAGCATAAGGTTAATGGAATAACAAAGACCTTATGTGTTCATAGAAAGGGTGCTACCAGGGCTTTTCCACCCGACCATCCCAAAATTCCGGAGAAGTACAGGGAAATTGGTCAACCTGTTCTTATACCAGGTGATATGGGAACGCACTCTTATATTCTCGTTGGGACACAGAAGGCAATGGATGAAACATTTGGTTCTGCCTGTCATGGAGCTGGAAGGGTGATGTCGAGGCATAAGGCTCTTGATGTAACAAAAGGAAGGGCTATTTACAGGGAACTCGAGGATATGGGTGTCTATGTGCGTTCTGCATCTGTAAAAACCCTTAGGGAGGAAGTCCCGGAAGCATATAAGGATGTGGATGAGGTTGTTGATACAGTTCATCAAGCAGGGATTGGAAGAAAGGTTGTTAGAATGCATCCACTAGGTGTGATAAAGGGATGAAGTTTTTTGGGAGTAGCAGAGCTTAGAGACTGTGCCAAATTATGAATTTCCACATGGTAGCCGCAACCTTTAGGTTGCGAAAGTTTATATGTAATATGGACTTATATTCGCAGGCTAACCCTGTGTAATACCATTATGTGAAAGCATTTTCCTATTACACGGGGTAAAGCCTGCGCCTACCTAAACGCGCTATTTTGGCACAGTTTCCTTGCTCTGCGTTTTGGAGTGCAACACTATATAGAAAAGGACTAATTTATGAAATCTGATTTGAAATGTATTCCCTGTATACTAAACTTTTGCTTGAGAACCCTTGATTTCTGCCAAATAGAGTCGATTAAAAAGGAAAAGATATTCAGAAAAATCCTTAACGAAATAAGGAATTTTTCTCTGGAAAAATCTCCTGCGAGTATCTCTTCTTTAGCAACGGGTATTATACAGAGAGAGACAGGTATTATAGACCCATACAAAGAAGAGAAGAGGAAACAGAACGAGAGAGCACTGCAGTACTATCCTCTATTTAAAAAACTCGTCAGGGAATCCGAGTTTCAACTGAAGGCAGCATTTAAGCTTTCCGCTATTGGGAATACCATCGACTTAGGCGCATCACATGGTAATTACGATATGGAGGGAACCCTGCATAATTTTCATAATATCATGTTTGCAAAGGAGGATTTCGACGGTTTTCATTCCAAACTTAAGGATGCCAAAACATTACTCTTTATTGCCGATAACTGCGGTGAGATTATATTCGACCGGGTGCTTCTCGAGGAATTAACAGGTATAAGAAAGATTGTTTCTGTAAAAAGTGGACCATTTATAAATGATGTAACCGTTGGTGAGATTAAGGAAACAGGTATCGATAAGATAGCAGAGGTTATTGAAACCGGGACCAGCAGTCCGGATCTCAACGAGGATGAAACAGGAGAAGAATTTAATAACCTTTTCAGGGATGCTGATATTATTATATCGAAGGGACATGCGAATTTTGAGGCACTTCATGGGACAAGGGCTGATATCTATTTTCTCTTAAAGGCAAAATGCGATGTTGTAGCCAGTCTACTGGGTGTTAAAAAGGGTGATTTTGTCTTCAGCAGATTTGCTTAATCGGGTAGTAGCTTTGGGCCGGGGTTTCTGTATAATAGTTTCAAGAAGTGAATAGACTATTGGTTGAAAAATTGGGGTCGCTTGTGAGGTTCACTCCTAACTTACGCAAACCTTCTTCATCCCCTGGTGTTGGAATGTGGGTCGTATGGACTTCGCAATTCTTTAAGTTTGCCAGTTTCTCTAAAGCGAGTTGCGCTGTTGGATTCGTCGTTGCACTGATACTTAAAGCTATGAGAGTTTCCTGTAAATCTAAGCTTTTTGATTTTTTGTTAAGTATGTTATTATCAAGATTGGCAATTGCTTCTATTATGGTTGGAGAGAGTAGGTGAATTTCATCGGGAATACCAATCACTTTTTTGACCGCATTGAGTATCAAACTGGATGCAGCATGCATTTGAATGGAATTTTTGCCGGTTACGATTGTATCATCAGGTAGTTGGATAGCTGCACCACAGTAGATTCCCTCGTTTCCTTTACCCTTTTCTTTTGCTTCAAGAGCAGCCTGATGTGCTGGCTCTACAACAGCCCGGTCTTCCTTCTTAATATTTAAATCTGCCATCATTAGTTCAACCCGTTGGACTGTTTCTTTTTCAACAAAGCCCATTATATATTCGCATTTATATCGGAAATATCGCCTGATTATCTCCTGTTTTGCAGCTTCCTGCACCACTTCGTCATTGACAATACAAAAACCAGCGCGGTTAACTCCCATGTCTGTGGGTGATTTGTATAATTCAGTCCCTGAAATATTTTTCAGAATTCTCTTAAGTATGGGGAAAATTTCCACATCGCGGTTGTAGTTAATCGCAGTTACACCATAGGTGTCTAAATGGAAAGGGTCAATCATATTAAAGTCACCGATGTCAGCTGTGGCGGATTCGTATGCAACATTGACCGGATGTTTTAGGGGAATGTTCCAGATGGGAAAGGTTTCAAATTTTGCATATGCTGATTTTATTCCCCGTTGGTAATCATGATACATTTGGGAAAGGCAGGTAGCAAGCTTACCGCTTCCTGGTCCCGGCCCAGTAACGATTACTAACGGTTTGTCGGTCTTAATATATTCATTGGCGCCATAGCCTTCGTTACTGACGACTGTGTCCACATCAGTCGGATAACCTTTGGTGAATAGATGCGTATATACTTTTATACCGCGTCGCTCCAGTTTGTTTTTGAAGATAAGCGTGGATGGTTGGTTTTGAAAACGAGTAATTACAACTGCAGAGACGGACAATCCCCAATCATTGAGGTCATCAATTAACTTTAGGGCATCCACATCGTAGGTAATTCCAAAATCTGCCCGTACTTTCTTGCGCTCGATGTCTCCAGAGTAAATGCAGAGCAAAATATTCGCTCTATCCTTGAGTTTCTGAAGAAGTTGCATCTTCACATTAGGATGAAATCCTGGTAAAACCCTCGCTGCATGATAATCAAAAACAAGCTTTCCCCCAAATTCAAGGTATAGCTTACTGTTGAATTTAGATACACGGTCGAGAATTGCTTTGGTTTGTTCCTTCAGGTATTTTTCGTTATCAAAACCAATTCGTTGCATTTTTTCGTTCCTTTCCCTTATACAACTTTAACAATTTCATATATAATAAATTTATACTACAGTATTTGCAAAAAGTCAAATTTAAAATAGGGACAAAATCCTTGACAATTTTCCTACAATATCTTATATTGAATAGATATGAAAAGAAAATGGGTTTCGGAGATTCTACTTATACCATTCGCTGAAAGCAAACGTACATTCGTTACGAAAGTACCATTTTCTGAAATTTGGCAGGTTTTAAGTTTGGGGCTGCCTTAATTCAAATATATAACATCCTAAAAAATAGATATGCTGAAACATAGAGATTCCGAAATAAATTCGGAATGACACGATTGCACGATTCAGCATGACAAAGTGAAGTAAGTGTCCCATTAGATAAGTTCCATATCTAACGGGGTAAATAAGATATTCCATTATAAGCTCCTATAAGAAAGAGCAAGTTTTTTCCTTGACTTTTGATATGGTATGATATAATCATATAGTATGGAAGAAAGGGTAACGAATCCTGAGTCTTTTTTAGAAGATAAAGAGTTAGATAATAGTTTAAGGCCAAAAACAATCAATAGTTTTATAGGAAAGAAAACATTAAAGGAAAATCTGCTGATATCCATTAAGGCAGCTAAATCCCGAAATGAATCGATGGACCATACGCTCTTCTTTGGTCCACCCGGTCTTGGAAAAACCACGCTTGCCTATATTATAGCCAATGAGCTTGGAGTAAACATCTCTTCTACATCCGGTCCTATATTGGAAAGACCAGGAGACCTTGCAGGCATCCTGACAAATCTTTCCGATAGGGATGTTCTTTTTATCGATGAAATCCATAGATTAAGTAGGTCTGTTGAGGAATATCTCTATTCTGCAATGGAAGACTTCTCTCTGGACATTCTCGTTGATGCTGGCCCAAAAGCAAGGAATGTAAAAATCAGACTGAAGCCCTTCACACTTATCGGTGCTACTACAAGAACAGGTCTTCTCACTTCACCTATGAGAGCAAGATTTGGTATTGTCCACAGGCTCGATTTTTATCCTGCCGCTGAACTTTCAGTGATTATAAAAAGGTCTGCGAAGATTCTTGAGGTCAATATTGAGGAGAATGCGGCACTGGAGATTGCAAAACGGTCGAGAGGTACCCCCCGTGTGGCAAATAGATTACTGAGAAGGATAAGGGATTATGCACAGGTGAAAGGCGAGGGAAGGATTACAAAAGATATTACATTAAAGTCTTTGCAACTACTCGATGTGGATGAGAGGGGTCTCGATACGATGGACAAACTTATTCTTAAAACGATTATAGAAAAGTTCAACGGTGGACCCGTTGGTTTGAAAACAGTTGCCGTTGCCGTTGGCGAAGAGAAGGATACCATCGAGGAGGTCTTTGAACCCTTTTTGATACTTGAAGGTTTCATAGAGAGGACACCGAGAGGAAGGGTTACTACACCCCGGGCTTACAAGCACCTCAAAATTAAGAAACCGAACAGCAAGGGACTTTTTGATGAATGATAAGGATGATGGAATAAAACTCGTTTCTGTATATAAAGCCCCTGACGAGTTTATGGCAAGAACAGTAGAGAGCCTACTTAAGAAAAATGGGATAGAGATGTTCTTAAAATCAAACCAGATTCCTATGTATGATAGTATAGGAACCTTGATGAAAGGAAACTGGGGGGAGATTCTTGTTAGAAACTCAGATGTAAATAGGGCAGAAGACCTTATAAATGGATTTCTTTCAGAGAAGAATGAATAGTTTTTGTTTTTAGAAAATGAATTTAAGTGATTTTGACTATTCACTCCCAAGAAGATTTATAGCACAGTATCCTCCTCAAAAAAGGGGTAATTCAAAACTTCTCGTTCTCGACAGAGAAACAGGGAAGATTGAGCACAGGGTTTTTAGTGATATAGTTAACTATTTCAATAATGATGATATTCTCTGTATCAATAATACAAAGGTGTTTCCTGCGAGAATTTTTGGCAGAAAGGAAAAAACAGGTGGTAAGGTGGAGGTTTTTCTTCTGAGAAAAATAGAGGATGGTATCTGGGAAGCACTTCTTAGACCAGCGAGGAGATTAAGAAAAGATTTAACAGTCATTTTCACCAATGATATAAAATGTAGAATAGAAGAACGATGCAAAAATGGGAAATGGAGGATAAAGTTTCTTCCAGAAGGTGTTACTACGGATGAGATTTTTTCTCTCGGTGATATGCCGATTCCCCCATATATCAAAAGGTTGCCCGAGGAGATAGACCGTTTTAGATATCAAACAATTTATGCAGAAAAAGAGGGTTCTGTTGCCTCACCAACAGCTGGTTTACATTTTACAGAGGAGATACTTAATCTTTTAGAAAATAAAGGTGTTAAGATTCTTAGAATTTTATTACATATTGGCCTCGGGACCTTTAAGCCGGTTAAAACCGAGGACATTACAAAACATCTTATGGAAAGTGAGTATTATGAGATTGGTGAATCTAGTGAAAGGGCATTAAATAGAGCAAGGAAAACCGGAGGAAGTATATTTGCAGTGGGAACGACCACAACGAGGGCACTCGAATCCACCGCAATGAATGGTTTGGTAAAAGCAAAGAAGGAATGGACGGATAAATTTATCTATCCTCCATACAAGTTTCAGGTGGTCGACCACCTTATTACAAATTTTCATCTACCAAAAACAACCCTTCTTATGCTTGTTTCTGCCTTTGCTACGAGGGAAATGATACTCGAAGCATACGAGGAGGCAAAAAAAAGGGATTACAGATTTTTCTCCTACGGTGATGCAATGCTAATCCTATGACCCAAAAAGACGAAAATACGAAAATGGAATACAAGAAAATACGAAGCTGCGAAATTGGGAAATTGGAAATTACTAAAATGGAAAAAACAGTAATCGGGCAAGAAAGATACTCAGAGAGAATGTTTTCTCAGTGTCTCTGTGGTTAAATTATAGGAGGTAAGAAATGAAAATTGTAAGTGTTAAGGAGATGAGGGAAATCGACAGGGTAGCAATAAAGGAACTTGGTATTCCTGGTGTTGTTCTTATGGAGAATGCTGGACAGGGTGTTGTTAGTGCAATGGATAACTATTTTGATTCAGAAAGTATCGATAAGGTAACCATTGTTTGCGGAAAGGGGAATAATGGAGGAGATGGATTTGTTGTCGCAAGGTATTTGATGAATCAAAATATTGGTGTCGATGTCTATATAGTAGGGGATGTTTCTTCCATTACAGGTGATGCAAAGACCAATCTTGATATTATAAAAGGAATGGGAGTGAAACCCAGGACTATTAGGAATAAAATAGGGGTGAGGAACCTGATGCTATCATTTTCGGATTCCGATGTAATCGTCGATGCAATATTCGGCACAGGGTTTAGTGGAAGTATTCACGGCATTGTGAAGGATGTTATAAGGGAAATCAATGAGTCTACACTGAGGGTAGTGGCAGTCGATACTCCCAGTGGCATAGATTCAGTTACGGGAAATGTTACAGGAGAAGCCGTAATGGCGGATTTAACCGTAACAATGGAGTTACCAAAAACCGGACAGTTTCTATATCCTGGAAAACATTATGTAGGAGAACTATATATAGTGGCGCTTGGCTTTCCGGAGCAGGTTATCGAAGGTGTTTCACCCAGAGGAACCCTTATTGATACCGAAGTAGTGCGTAGGTTTATGCCGTGGCGTGCTCCCAATCTACATAAGGGAACATTTGGGCGGGCTCTTATCGTTGCTGGTAGCACGGGAATGACAGGAGCTGCAGCTATGGCTTCTACTGCTGCATTGAGAGCAGGCGCTGGGTTGGTTTATCTTGCCATACCCGAGCACCTAAACCCTGTTCTTGAGACAAAATGCACAGAGGTGATAACAGTACCCGTGCCGCAAACAGCAGATGGGAGTATATCATTAGAGGCTTATGACACTATAATGGAGAAGGCTTCAAAGGTGGATGTTATGGCAATAGGTCCCGGTATGTCGAGGCATCCCGAAACAGAGAAATTGGTAAGAAAGATTGTGGAAGATGTCCCCATACCGCTTTTAATCGATGCGGATGGTATTAATGCGCTTGCTGGGCATACAACATTACTAAAGAAGAGAAAGAGACCGACCATCCTGACACCCCATCCAGGAGAGATGTCCCGATTAATCAATACCCCTGTGAAAGAGATTGAGAAAGAGAGGATAGCAATTTGCTCTAAATATGCCTCGAAGTGGTCTGTTATACTTGCTCTTAAGGGTGTTCCCACTATTATTGCGAAGCAGGATGGAGCCTTCTGGTTAAATCCTTATGTCAATTCCGGGCTTGCCACTGCGGGTTCGGGCGATGTGCTTACGGGGCTTATCATCGGTTTTCTTGCACAGAAGACTACTCCTTTAACATCGGCAGTCTCTGGTGTCTATATCCATTCACTTGCAGGTGAAATTCTCAGGAAGAAAATGGGTGAATATTCCATCATTGCAGGTGATCTAATAGATGCAATTTCAGAGGCAATTATGCACCTTTTTTCTTAATCGTTTTTTTTCACTCTTTTTTTTCTTTTCCTTCAAAATTTTCTCCTTAACAGAGTGGGGTATCTTTGTTGCTTTTCTCGGTTTTCTTTTCCTGTTTAATTTCGTCAGTTTCTCTTGAAGTCGTTTAAGTGCCAATTGTCTATTTTCCGCTTGTGACCTGTGCTCGGTTGCTACCACTGTAATACCCGATGCAGGGTGATAGATTCTGACCGCTGTCTCTTTTTTATTCTTCCTCTGTCCCCCAGGACCACTACTCTTGTAAAAAGTAATCTCCGATTCCTGCTTGAGGATATCGAGCTCGGTAGAAAACCTTCTTTTCTTTTGAAGAACCCTTTTTGTTTTCATTTTGATTTACCTCTTTCAATCCCCTGTTTAATTACTCACTCCGTAAGATAATACTTTTATAACACGGATTTAAAAAAAATTCAAGAAGTTTCTCAGTATTATGTTTCACAAAATTTTTTCCTTGATTTTGGGGATGATTTCCTGTATAGTTTGTGTTTAAAATAGATGCTGCCGGGGTGATGGAATTGGTAGACATAGCGGACTTAAAATCCGCTGCCCTTTTTGGGCGTGCCGGTTCGAGTCCGGCCCTCGGCACTTAACATTTAACAGCAGTAAATGAGTAGATGAGTTAATGGGGGGGGTAAGAAAATATCAGATGGGATTATATGACCAGAAAAACCAAAGAGACTAAAGAAACTCGTAAGAGATGGTTGTTTCTTGGTTGGTCTTACTCCAGACGCAGCGAAGATATTGCTATAATAATGGGGATTGAATATTTCTACTTTCCCCTTTCACAAAGAATAAGGTTTTTTCAGTTTCCTCTCCTTTTTATAAAGACACTTTTGTTTCTCTCAAAAAAAAGACCCGAGGTTATTTTCATCCAGCATCCACCTGTCCATGCTATACTACCCGTTTTTCTTTACTGTTTGTTTACAAAAACACAATTCATCATTGATTCCCATATAATACCAGGGACTACCATTACCGAAAAACCACATCACCACATCTATCTATTATTACACAGGTTCTATTCATACTATGCTGCAGTAACTTTATTTCACAGTGATGTAATATTAAAAAGATTTAAGAGATGGAGATGCAGGTGTATGGTTTTGGAAAACCCTGTAAGGAACCTTGAAATAAAAGGCAATTTTCCAGTCAGAGAGAGACCCGCCGTTGGTATGGTTTCAAGTTTTTCCCCGGACGAACACATCCTTGATGTTATTGAAAGTGCAAAGAAACTTAAAGATGTATATTTTTACATAACAGGTAAAAAAAATAAGATTCCCCCTGGACTCGTGAAATCTGCTGCAGAAAATATTTGTTTCACCGGTTATATTAAAGGAGACGATTACTATGAATTCCTAAAATCTATGGATACGGTGATTGTTCTTACAGATAGGGAGGAGTCCGCACTCCTCGGTGCATACGAAACCATTTCCTGTGGGACACCACTCGTTCTATCGGATACCTGGATAATGAGATACTATTTTCCCATTGGTGCAATCTTTGTGGAGAATAGAAAAGAGGCAATAGGTAAAGGTATTAGAAAAGCCCTCGAAGAGAATGAGAAACTTAGAAGGGAAATGAGAGAGTTGAAGGGAGAAAAGATAGAGAAACAGGCAGAAAATTTTTTAAGGATTAAAAACCTAACATCTTGACATAACAGTTTTAATGTGATACCTTAACTAAAATGAAAATAGTTGTTATTACAGTTATTTTATTCTTCGCCCTTGCTCTGGTTAATGCTGAGGAAGAAGGTGAAAAGAAAAAAGGGGAAGAAAATGAACCAACGGAGGAGAAAGTAGAGGAAGTGGGTGAAGATACCACAGGGGATAGTTCTGAAGAGAAAACAGAGATTCTATTGGAAGGGAAGAGGGAAAAGAAAAAAGAGACTGAAGTAGAAGAGACCGCATATTCTGCTAAGAAAATCGATTATTTGGTTAAAGAGGATATTATTTTTCTTTCGGGAAGTGCAGTGTGTCACTATAAGGACCTTACAGTTTATGCAGATACTATAGAATACAATGTTAAAACGGAGAATATAAAAGCGTATGGTAATCCTTTTCTTATTGAAAAGGATGATACAATTACTGGAAGTGTAATGGTTTACAATATCAAGACGAAGAAAGGAGTGGTATCGGATGGAGAAACAACCATTGAGAAGGGTTTTTTCAAAGGAGATACAATTTTAATGGTTAAAGAGAATACATTGAATGTTAAGGAAGGAGACTTTACGACCTGTTCTAATGAGCCAGCCCATTATTCCTTTTACTCAAGGAGAATGAAGGTTTATGCGAACGATATTGTTGTTTGTGAACCTGTTATTCTTAAAGTCCAGGATATTCCTGTTTTTGCAATACCTTTCTGGTTTTTCCCTATCAAGAAAGGTAGGCAATCGGGTTTTCTCTTTCCCAAGGTTGGCAAAGGCTCAAGTGAAGGGAGATATGTTAGAAATTTAACCTATTTCTGGGCTACCAATGATTACTCCGATATCACCTTGACCTTCGACATTTACGAAAAAAGGGGCATTCAGACATTTGCCGAGGGAAGATACATTGTAACACCTTTCCTTCAGGGGACTATGTCCGGTTCTTATATCAACGATACTTCAATAAAATCTAAAAGATGGAAGTTTTATGCAAATCATCAGCAATCCCTTGCTCAAAGGATGAATCTTACTGCACATGCCAACTTCCTGAGTGATGCCAACTATAATGTTGATTACAGTGAGGAAGAGATTGTTCAATTGAATAAGGAGATTGAATCGTATCTCTCTCTTTCCAAAAGCTGGTCCGGGGCAAATCTTAATCTTCTTGTTAATGAAAAAAGGGACCTCGCAAAAAATACGATAGATAGAAGATTACCCCGTATAGGATTTTCTTTAAGTTCAAGAAGGATTATACCTGTCCCGGCTAATACATCTCCTGAATGGTATAACCAGGCTTACATCTCCTATTCATCAAAATTTATTAACAAGATACATCGGGATGACGATTCGACAACAACCCATTATGGTCTTGCAAATAATTTCAGATTGCGAGCACCTCAAAAGATTTTTTCATACCTGAATATATCTCCCTCTTTAACATTGTGGGAGAACATTTACGATAATGATATATATGGCAATTCCTATCCCGTGAGGTCATTCTATTCGACATCCATTTCGTTCAGTACCGTTATATACGGTATTTCTAAGGTGGGGTTTTATAGATTCGAAAAATTTCGACATATAATGAAACCCGCGCTCTCCTATAATTATTCTCCAGAAGAGGAACATCGCGAGCAGTTCTATCCACTTGAAGGGATGGGGGTTGGATACGGACAGAAAAATGTTTCGTTTTCTTTGTCCAATAGTATACAGACGAAGTTCAAAAAGGACGATAAGGAGCAAAAGATAGATCTTATAAATATGCGGACAGGTGTATCATACGATTTTAAGAATGCGGAAGAGCCCTTCTCGAATATAAGGAATACCTTTGAGATAGAGCCCATAAGACAATTCTCCACCAGGGTGGAAATGGAACATAATTTCTATACGAGAGAACTTACAAAATTTACTGTGAGAACTACTCTTCATCTTCAGGGGAATATTTCAGGAATTGCGGATGGCAAGAAAAAGCTCTGGACTACTAATATAACCCATAACTATATAAAGGGGATTGGTGAGAATATCGATTCACAACAACTCTTTGGTGGAGTTAATACCTGGGTTACGAAAAATTGGAAAATTGGATTAAATGCTCGATACGATTTCAAGGAGAAAAAAATAATTGACCAGAGTTTATCCATCTATAGAGAGCTCCATTGCTGGGAAGCCCAGTTCTCATGGAACTCTTATGGAGGTAGATGGAAATACGACTTCAAGGTCAGTATTAAGAAAATTCCCGAAATCAAAGTAACCAAAGGGGTTTTCAGCATTTTTATTCCCTAAAAAAATATTCTCTAACACCCTGTAAAATAAGGAGATAACTCGGAAGGCTTGATTTTATTACATTTTTTACTTGACAAAATTTTAAAAACCTGCTAAAATCAATACTGTAAAGACTTTTAGAATGAAAGGAGGTGAAACAGATGAACAGACAAGACTTTATAGATATTATTTCCAAAAATGCAGGGATTACAAAAAGAGAGGCAAAGGAATCGATCGAGGCACTCTTTAGTGGAATCACAAAGGCATTGAAGAAAAACCAGAAGGTTACCTTTGTCGGATTTGGAACATTCTCAACAAGAAGGAGAAAGAGAAGAAAGGGTAGAAATCCAAAGACAGGCGCAACTATTACAATTGCAGCGAAGAGGGTTCCAAAATTCACAGCAGGCAAAGCCTTAAAAGAGGCTATTAAGTAGTGGATAATTTCTGCACAAAGGGGTAAGCCCTGTTGGGCTTACCCCTTTTTTATTAACCTCCTGAAATATTTTCTCTTATTTTATAAAAACCATTTTTCTCATCCTGGTATAGTTTTTCGTACTCAGTCTGTAAAAATAGATTCCATCTGGTATCCTTTTACCAGATGAATCCCTTCCATTCCATTCTACACTATAGTGCCCGGGTTTAAGTACCTCATCGGTTAAAACCTTAATCCTTCTTCCCGAAACATCGAAGATGTCGATAATACACCTAAGCTCTTCCGGGATGTCAAAAGCAATGAACGTTGTTTTGATAAATGGATTTGGATAACATCTCGATAGCCTGTAGGAGAGAGGGATTTCTATGGGGTTTTGCTCTATAGCGCCTGCACCTAATGATTGCATTAACCTGATCATCCAGTTGTGGTTTGTCCAGTTGTTCCATCCACTTGAATAGTTGTACCACCAGGAGCGTAGATTTGGAGAAAAATCATCAGCGCCTACACCTGGTGAACCGGGTGTTGAAGCCGACCAATGTATTACGAGCCAGTAGTCCCCTGTTGCGGTTACCTCAAGCGAGTCAAAACTGAATTGTGCCCAGTTGGGTGCGGATGAAGCGCCTACATCATAAACTTCCCTGAGTGGGGTTGTTGTATCAGGAAGACCTGATGCATCGTTGCAGAGCTGGACATAATCAAAAGGGTCTGTTCCATTTACGAAGATTCTTCCACCGGTAAAATAGAAGGGTGTTGAGAGTGTTGGGGTAAACCTGACAGCGAATTTATCGTTATCGTAAGAAAAACCAACCACATAAAATGCTTCTGGTCCTCCATCATCGTAGATGATTTCATAACTTATATAAACATCCTTTGTTTCAGTATTGTTTCCCGGGTTTATGTCATCCGAAACATTGGCGGTTAATTCACAGGAGTGGTTTCCAATTGTATTGAGTGCGGTTTGGGAAAACAGAACGTTTCCTCCCGTTTCAGGAGCCAGGGTGGAAGAGAAAGCAGTATCAATATAAACAGTCGCTCCGAGACTATCCTTTATGGTAAGAACCGCTTCGATGGATTCCGAATAGGAGCCGTTGTTATAGACATTTGCCTGTGGTATTATATCCATATTTATCGTTGTTTCATCGAAGGGAACAAAAATAGTTCTCGCCTCAGCATCATGAAAACATTTTACATCCTGTGAAAGGGTATCATCTCCCGGATACAAATCACCTGTGAGCTCACACCAGGTGTATATTTTATAATAGTTGTACCCAGGTGGAGTCCAATCAGGAGAGAAGTTTTTCTGTACCGTATTACCCGGTGCAAGGTTCGAGACGGATTCTGAGGATGAATAGATAATCGTACCCGTGGAGTCTTCGATAGAACAGTAAACATTGAAGGATGCTGGACTGTCTCCGTAGTTTGCGAAGGTTGCCTGTGGAGTAATAACATTACCTACCTCTATTAAATGTGGTGGGTTATCAATAGATTCCGTTGCTGCATTTACCGATGGGGTTGACCCTACAAGCAGGGAGTAAACCTCTCCGCCGTTTCCCATCTGGTACGCATGGACCGCTTTACCACCTGCTGTTATGTTTTCTCCATTCCCAGAAACATCACAATCAAAGAGTGAGCCAGGTTCTTGATTTCTTGTTACACCAATAATTGGGGTAGCAACATTCTTGGGATGAACCGTTAATACATAAAAATTTCCTGTCTGTGCTGTATCACCCCAGGAGGCTGCAGCTCCAATGGAGCCATTAGATGAAAGCGATACAGATTTTACATAAGCACCATAACTGCCATAGGTCTGGTATGTCCAGAGTGGAGTGGAAGATGATATATCGAACATTACGGATTTCCCATTGCTGTAACCTGTTCCTGCCATAATCGTTGAGCCATCCTCTGATATATCGACCGCAGCGACCCAGGGACCACCTATGGTGCTCTGCCACAGTTGAATATAGCTCGAGCCATTCCATTCGTATACCGTGACTTTACCGTAGAAATCCCCTTTAACGATTCTGCTACCGTCTCCCGATGTATGTGCAGCGGTCTGACCATAATTTGGGATAGTTCCTCTTGAAATACCATTTTCAAAAATGGAAATGACATCGTATGTTGAAACAACTGCAATACTTCCGTCAGAAGAAAGTTCTACACCGTAAATACCTCGTCCTCTATCGAAATCGACTGCGTAGAGTGAGTCACCGTTGGTATTAAAAACAAAAAGTCTTCCACTCGCACCATTATCTGCTGCTGCAGCAGCGGTAGAACCATCCTTTGATACCGCACACTGACCTGCCTTAAATCCTGGTGGGTAGGAATAGGACAATATCGGTATAGAGCAGGTTTTATCCCATAATATAAGAGGGGAGCCACTACTCGCTGCTGCCATAAGATGACCGTCATCAGAAGTAGCAACATCTATCTGCCAGTCTGCAAGAGACATAGGATAACTCCATAAAGGGACTCCATCACCTAAGCTCCTGTAAAAGGAGGTTCGTTTGTTGTTCAGCCACCAACCAGCAAAGATAGACATCCCATCACCTGTTATTGTAACATTTTCAGCAACTGCATTGAGATGATTTCTATCCACCCATAGAACGGTGGTATCGGAATATCGCTCTTCTGTTGTTGCAATTCTTTCAAATGGTTTTTCTGGTATATTCTTTTGCCCAGTAAATATGTAAGTGTAAGCTTTTACCTCTCCTCTCGCATCGGTTACGTATTCGGTATAGCAGCCAGGAAGTTTATCGTTATTTTGAGGTGCCCCTTGAATAAGAGATGAGATGAGTAAGAGGGGAAGGATAATAAATATGACGTTACGCATAATACCTCCTTTGGTAAATTTTTACTTTGTTGTTGAAAGTTTTAGGATTTTACCCTGCTTAGTTACTAAAACCCTGACAATAGTTTGTAACTCGAAACCATCTTCCGTTGTTGTCGATTGCTTAAAACTGAGTTTGAAGATTTCTTCCTCTACCATAATTTTAGGGAGTGAAATATCCAGTTTTTTCAACACATCTTTATCGGTTTCGATAATAATGCGTTCTTCATGTGGTTCTATATCTCTCATTTCAGGAAATTGTGCGGCAATCTCCTTTTTTATTTTATTTATTATTTTGGTTTTTAATAATCCCATATATACTCCTTTAATAAAGATTTAAACTACATTTCTATTATAGACAGGAATTCTATTGACTGTCAAGAATAAATTTTGATTTTTATAAATTCTAAATAATTCATTAGTCCAAAATAGAAGGGGGGTAGTTCACCGAACTACCCCCCTTATTGACCGTTTTAAATATAAGTATTACCGAAGAATGAGCAATTTGCCTGTCTTTACATAGCTGCCCGCTGTGAATCTTGCAAAGTATACACCCGATGATACCTTTCTACCACTCCTGTCCTTGCCA